>Ga0307980_1000095_pt1 | contig 42919 bp, 55 predicted proteins | sample OrgLakmetage1060_FD_201817 | JGI IMG/M metagenome (GOLD analysis project Ga0307980, IMG submission 201817) | Saline water microbial communities from Organic Lake, Antarctica - #1060 | ecosystem: Environmental > Aquatic > Non-marine Saline and Alkaline > Saline | place: Antarctica: Organic Lake... | reverse complement strand
CGATTGACGGCCATGACGCTGGCCAGGTTCTCCAGCTGCCCCTCAAGCGACTCGGACGAATTCACGAAATCCGCGACAAAGGCGTCGAAGGTGCTCACGATCGCATTCAGTCGCTGGCGCAGTGCCGCCTCGATGTCGTTATCGAAATCACCGGTGTCGCCGCCGAAGCGCGCAGCCGCTTCTCTGGCCTGCGGCAACAGCCCGGTGCCGCGAAGCGATGCGGCGATGCTGGCGTCCATCTCTTCCAGGGCGTTGACGAACTGGTCGCGGGCCTGCCCCTCGATGCGGCGGAATCGGATGTCGACCTGCCCCAGTGCCGTGTCAATGCTGCGATCAGTGCGGTCACTTCCGGTGCTGCCCTGGCTGCCCCTGAATTGAATCTCGACCGCCTTTTCGCCGATCAGCCCATCGATGAGGCTGCCCAAGACCTGGCCGATCATGCCGCCGATAGGTCCGGCAACCTCCGTACCAATGGCGCCGCCGATCGCCGCCCCATACTGCCCCTGAAGCGCTTGGCCGATCGCCATCGCGAATCCGCCCGCAACACCGTCTTGTGTTTCGCTGTTTTCGAAGGCCGTGCCGATTCCTTTGGTGGTCGCGTCCTCGAAGAATTTATCAGCGACCTTGCCGAGCTTTTGCGAGCCAAAGCCGGTGAATGCCGAGCCCAGCGCATCACCGATCGACTGGCCATTGAAAATCGACTGCGCTACGCCCGAGCCGATAGTGCTGAAGTCGCCACCACTAGACTGCCCCGCCCCAGCCCCGCGCTGGTTCTCATCATTGAATATCTTGATGCCCGTGGCGGCCTCGATCGCCGATGCCGCGACCGAAAGCATGGCGCTGGCGTGCGCCTGAGCCCGCTCAATGGCAACCTGTTGCGCGCGATTCAGGGCATCCAGCGCGCCTTCCTGGTCAATCAATCCATCGCGCAGGTCTTCCAGCGCGTTGATTTCAGCCTCCGTCGCCCCCGCGGCGGCCAACTTTGCAATCCGGTAATTGATCAACCCGCGCGTGCCGGCCGCGCGCTGGACCACCTCCTCACGCAGCCGCTCAGCCTGCTCGGCCAGGCTGCGGGCCAGATCGTCAATTGAATCGATGACCTCTTCGCTGCGCTGCTGGCTTGCCGCGCGGGCGGCGTCGGCTTCTTCGGTGGCTTCAGTGAATTCGCCGGTCGCCTCGGCCGCATTGTGCGAGGCGATCTCGTAGTCGGCCATTTCATCCGTGATGGTCCGAACCGTATTCTTCGCGGCTTCGGTTTCTGCGCGGGTCCTTTCCCAGACGGTCCCAAGGCCGGCAACCGTGATGATGCCAGCCTCGGCAGCGGCGGCAGTGGCTCGCAGGCTTTCCGCCATGCCTTTCTGCGACGCCGCCACATCGCCCATTCCAGGCACCCAGGCGGCAAACGACGCATTGATGCTGATGAAGCTTGCGGCGGCATTTGCTGCAGTAGAAACCAGGGTATTGAACCCGTTGCCCAGCAACGCGAAAAACTCAGTGTAGACACCCTGAACAAACCGGAAGCCGCCCGCGAGCTCTTCAAAAGCCAGCAACACGCCCCGCACCATTGCAATGCCCGCAAGGCGAATCGAAAGCGTGCGTTCGCGGATCCAGTCCGCCGCGCCGCCGATCCGATTGGACACGTTGGTGATGATGCCGGCAAAGCCCTGGCTGCTGCCTGCCGCTGAATCGAATGCGCCGACCACCAGCATCACGTTATTGATCAGGCCGGTGAACGCCTCGCCCAAGGTCTGCGGGATTTGGGCCGACTCTGCAGCAATGGCCCCAGCCTCGTCGATCAGCGCCGTGCGCAGGATATCGCTGGTCAGCTGACCTTGCTCGGCCATGGCGCGCAGTTCGCCACGGGTCACGCCCAGGCTGTCGGCCAGGGCCTGCATGATGCGCGGGGCTTGTTCGTTGACGCTGTTGAATTCATCGCCGCGCAGCACGCCGCTGGCAAAGGCCTGGCTGAGCTGGCGGATCGCGCCGGCGGATTCCGCTGCGCTGGTGCCGCTGACGCGCATGGCTTGCGTCACGGTCTGGGTGATGGTGGCCGTGTCGGTCGCTTTGCCGACGTAGTCTTCCGTCGACTGCGCCAGGCGGGTGTAGAGCTCAGCGATCGCGCCCAGCTGCCGGCCGTTGTCGTTGGCGATGCGGGTGACGTCGACCTGAGCCTGATTGAATTCCTTCTGGCCGTTTGTCGCCAGCGCCAAGCGGGCGTTCATGGTCGCCATTTCGTCGGCGAACTTTGCATAGACGCGCGCGCCGAGAACGACGGCTGTGGCTGCAGCGGCGACTCTGAGCTGACTCATTGCCCCGGCCGACTGCGTGGTCTGCCGGCCCATCTTCTCGGCGCTGTTGCCGGTGCCGTCGAGCTGGCCCGACAGGCGATCCGCCTGCGCGCCGGTAGTCCGCATCGAGCGGATCAGGCTGCCGTCATCGGCGCGGAATTCAATGACGACCGGGCGGGTCATGATTCTGAATCACTCTCCGTGTCGTCAAACCGGGCGCGGAACCGCGCGAACTGCTGCTCCAGCTCGCGCAATCGTTCCTTGATGTCACGCTGGTCGCTGGACATTTCCGCCATCCGCTCAACAAACTGGATCCGGTCCTGTGCGGCTTGCGTACCGGTGTATCGATCAGTCGACATGTACGCGATACGATCGCTCGTATCTTGCTGTTTTTGGGCAATAGCCGCGATCGCCACGGCATGCTGATCAGAGGAGCTACTGACCTTCTCGATCTGCCCGTTCATAAACCAAAGCATGGCGCAGACCACGGTGATGCCGATAGTGCTCAAGGCCATCAGCAGCGTTTGAATATGGCGTTCGTTCTGGACTTTGGTTGCCCATCGGGCGGCTGGGTCGGCTTCAATGTGCATCCTGATCCTCCTGTCGCTCTCGAAGGGCTTTCCGATCGTCCTGGCATGTGTCGACCACAGCCTCGAGGACTTCGATGTCGGCCTCGAGGTCGCGATTATTCAGGTCTTCAGGAAGCTCCCGAACCACCAGCGGCTCGATGAACTCATCGGCGATCGGGATGATGATCGGCGTCGGTATGCGCTGAATCTCGGTGCGGGTGATATAGACCGGCTGCTGGGCACAGCCAACAGCGAATACAGCAAGCATGAGCAGCGCAACAGCTTGAATTCTGCGGCACGAGACCCACGAAGCGCGCTCAGATTTCACGCAGGAAGCCCGGCTATTCATCACTTTCTCCTTGATACCGATCAATCAGCGCCCGGCGATTGGCGCGCATGCGATCGCCGATTTCCAGACAGACCCTCTGAACGCCCCACTGCTCACAGTCCGGGTTCTCGTCGTAGATCCGTCCGCGCTCGGCCTGTTCGGCGATCCGGGCCAGTTCACGCTGTCGAGCACGTCGCTCGGCAGCCAAAACGGCAGCATCGTTGGCGTTCTGTTCGATCCGAAAGCGATCCGCTAAAGCGGTAAAGCCCTCGACGCATTCGCGTAGCCGTTCGGTCTGGTTACGGTTGGTTTCCGTGGCCTGGGCTTGGCTCTGATTTAGCGCGCCGATCTCGCGCTGCAGCTCCGCGTTCGAGCAGCGGCTCAGCAGCAGCAGTGCGACCAGCGCCGCGACAAGCACCAGCACCCCGCCGAGAATGCGTCCGGTGATGGTGGTGCCAATGATGCGTGATGCAATCACGTCGCGGCCCGCCTGAAGTACTTCCATCCCAAGTAGCCAGCGGCCAGTACGGCCACGCCCAGCACGGCGGCGGGCAGATGGTCGGCTAAGGTCTGGAGAATCGGCAGCGCGGGCGCGGCCTCACTCATCAGGCTGGCCACGGCAAGCGACCCAGCGCCGCCGGCGGTCACGGCTCCGGCACGGGCTTCAGGCGTGGTCAACTTGCGCGGGCGGGGCCGAACAATGCCGGCCAGCTCCAGGCCTCGGTCGATGGTGTCCTGGTCGTATGGCTGCACGCCGTTCTCATGCCGAATCATCGCCTTGACCAGCGGCTCGACGTGGGCGTAGCTGTGCAGGTCGATGTTCTGGTTGCGGTTGAAGCCCGTCAGGCGCTCAACGTGGGCGATATAGGCTGGCGTCGGCTGGGTGTAGCGCGTGCCGTCCGGGCGCTGGCCTTTTTCAGGGGCCCAGCGCTTGATGATGGTCGACAGGCGGGTGATGCGGTGCCGGTCGCGGTAGTTCACCAGGACCCGCACCATGGCCCGAATGCCCCACTCAGGGCCGATGAAGGTCACGAACTCCAGATCCGGCTGGTCCGCCGCCAGGCCCTGCCATTTGTTGCGCGGGTTGTGGCGGATATTGCCGGGGTTGGCATTGCGGACGCCGCGGGGTTGGTTTGGCATGACCTACTCCTTACGGGTCCGGATCCGGCTCAGGATCGGGCGGCGGGTTCGTCGAGTTGTCGGAGTTGTCCGAATTGTCGCTCTGGTCGATCGGGCCCGGGCTGGTATTGCGGCAGGCATCGCCGATGCAGCTGCCGTCGATGTCGTCACCCAGGCGCTGGTCGCCGCCGATCTGGTCGCGGCCGACGGTCTCGGTGTTTCCTAAGTTGCCGCCTACGTTCGTCGAGCTGTCTGAATCACCGTAATTGCCGCCCACGGTGATCGAGTTGTCGACCGGCCCCTGCAGCGGACCAATCACCCCGCCGACTTGCTGCACCAGTCCGCCGCTCGCGGTGACCAGGTCCACCATGTTCTGGCCAGACCGGTCAACCAGCCAGCCCGCGCCCCAGACCTGAATGCCCGCCTGGGCCAGGCTGGCGATCGGGCTGAATCCGCGCGCAAACTCTTCGCCAGGGCTGCGAAGCCTCGGGGCCTCGATTCGCATCTCAGGCTGACCCAGCGCGCAGGCCAGCGTCACGGCCACTCGGCACATGTCATCCCGGCAGCCGACCGCATTCGAAGCGCAGGCGTTCTGGTGCTGCTCGATCGCCGTTCGCTGAGTCAGCAGACTTTCGCGGTGGGCTTCCATCGCCATCTGGTTGATGGCCGTGGTGCCACAGCCAGCCAGCACGACAAGCGCACCGCCAAGGACAAGGTAGCGAATGAGGGTTCGGTTCAGGTGGTGCGTGTTCATCGTCTGGCCTCCTCGGCGCGTTCTGATTCCCAGTTGTTCAATCCGCCGCAGGCGGTCGAGACGAATAGCCTCACCAGTCGCAGCGTGTCCAGGCGGTCACTGGAAGGGGTGCGGTAAACCCTCATCGTGGCTGTCACCTCGGAACTGCTGACGCCGTTCCAGATGCGGCCACCCATGCCGCCCAGCGATCGATCCCAGTGACAGTCGAGCGCGATCTGGATCAGCGCGTCGTTTTCTGGCCACAGGCCAAAGTCGGGGACCTTGGCGCTGTCGATCACGTCCTGAATCTGTTCAGGGCCGAAGCCGGCCCGCCGCAGATCCTCTATTTCATCCGCCGAATAACCCGGATCGGTCTGGTGTCTCACCCAGTGCCGAGCCGCTTCCTTGAGGTTTTCGGCCCGGAGTTTCCCTGCATGGCCTGGTAGTAGGTCATCAGTGCCTGAAATACGAAGGCGTTTACTTCGCCCATCGCCGTTTTGGCCTCGGCGGGCGGCATGTCATCGCCACCCTGCACGACGCCATGAACGCCGGTGACTACCCGCTCGTACGCTTCGGAGTCGTCGCAGTCCTGCTGCATGGCGATCAGCTCTGAGCGCTGCAGGCTCTTGAATTCAGTCTCGAGCGTCACTTGCTTGTCGACGCCCGATTCTGTCGGGTGGTTGAAAACAACCCGTTTTTTGAAGGTCCTGCCTTCGTCGATGTTGAACATGTCTTTTCGCTCCTGTGCGTTTGACGGTTGCTCTTGATTCAAAACCACCCGGGCCGAAGCCCGAGCGATGAATTACTTGACGGTGATGCGATAGCCCGTCGGCTGGGCGCTGGTGTCGCTGGCAATGATGCTGCCGCCGAGACCCAGTGCCACCACGCCGTTCTCGCTGGATCGGCTCGGCGGGCTCAGCATCTGAACCTCGCCCGCATCCACCTGCACGATGTTGCCTGCGGTCGTGCCCAGCACCATCTGTAGCGCGCCGATGGTGTCGTTGCGGATCGCGGCATACACGTCCCAGGTCGACAGGTCCGGGTGCTCGATGGTTGCTTCCCAGCTGCTCTCGCGGTCTTCCTGCTCGAGGGTTTCTTCCTCGGAATTCTCGTAGAAGCTGACCGTCTGGCCGCCGTTGATGGTCAGGCTGTGCATCGGGCGGGTGTCGCCGAACAGGCTGAAGTCCACATTGGTCGCGCGGAAAGGTATCGGCTTGACGAAAGCGCTCTGGTCCAGCGTCGGGATGGTGCCGCCGGCGATGTCGTCGATCAGCCCCATGAAGGTGAACGAGAAAATGCCGTACTGGCGTTTGGCGAGGGTCATCGTCACGCTGCCACGCGCGCCGACCACCTTGTGCAGCGTCTTGTCGCCGTAAAAATACAGCGTGACGCTGGGCACATCGTCGTCGATCGGGTCGTAATAGATCTCGGTCGGGGTGGTCGGATCATCGCCGTCCTGCGCATGGCCGGCTGCGCGCAGCAGGGGATCATAAGCAGGCAGGTCACCAGCGGTGCCGGCACCAGCGATCTCGACTTCAAACGTAATCTCGGTATGCTGGCCCAGCAAGGTGCCGGGGTCGTTGCCGAAGGTTCCCTTGTCCAGCTCGCGGCGAAGTTCGTCACCCTGAAGCGGCCGAATTTCGAGGTTGCGAGTCAGGATGGCGTTCAGTGCGCCGGTCGGCTCTACATCGGTTCCATAAGTGGCCTCGATCGCAGCCAACAGGGCCACTCGATTAAATCGTTGCTTGGCCATTGGTTAGCTCTCCTTTCCTTTGCTGGCCGGCTTTTTGCCTTCGGGCCGTTGCTTTGCCACTGATCGCTCGCCCTTGCGGGCGATGCGCGAGCGGGGCTTGGTTTTGGCGGGCTGCTTGCGCAGCGCGTCTTGAAGTTCCTTTTTCATCGGTCTACTCCGAATACAAACACCCCGAGAATCGAGGCTGTGGGTTTCATGGTCTGGGCCGAGCCGGTGATGGACTGCAGGGCCAGTTCGGCCAGAAGGTCCTGCTCGGGGGCCTGGTTGGCCAGGGTTTCAAGCTCGCGCGCCATGGCGTTCTCTTCGGCGTCAATCTCACGGCCTGCCACATCGCGGGCCAGCTGTATTTCGCCGTAGACAAAGATCTGCACGCGGGGCAAATCGCCAGGCCGATATTCGTAGTTATAGGCATCACGCGGGCCCGGCAGGATGGTGAACACGCCACCGGCACGTTCAGTGCGGTCGTGCTGGTCCCAGTCCTTCAGGTCGCGCGTCACCAGGCGATCAGAGGCGATCGTGGTCAGCAATGTCTCTATGGCATTGAGCACTGCTTCGAAGTCGGTCAGCTGGTCAGTCATGACAGCGACACCTCGATTGCATCACGCGCGGCGGCAGGCACCAGGGCCAGCATGCGCTCGCGGCTGGTTCTGAGTGCTCGATTAAAGAACGGCTGAGCCTTGGATCCTTCGTTGTAAATTTTTCGCTGGATGAGATACAGCATTTCATCTTCGGAAATGGCTAGGCGAGGCCGGATGTTCGCGACGCGAACCCAGCGCCTAAGTACCTCAATGGGCGCGACACCTCCGCCCGTTGTTCCGTCATGCACATAACGCGCATGGGCAGCACTTGCAATGACTCGATGAAATGCGACCCCAATCTGCTCGTTGCGGATGCTGTTTGTCAGCTCACTGAGCGACTTGGGCGCGTCTTCCTTGCCGATGCGGGCCGCCTCGATCGCCACGCGCTGAACGGCGCGATCCGTCGCCCGGATAACCTGAAGACTGGCGCGGCGTAATTGTTCAGCCAAGCGGTCGACCGTGTGGCGAACAGATGCACTCACGCCACCACCCCCAGTGATTTGCGGTATTCCGCGATCAGCATTTCAAACAGAGAGCGCGGGGTCTGGTTGCGCGGGCCGGAAACGCTGGTGCGGGTCTCGACGGTGCGCGTCACGTTCATCAGCGCCAGCTCTTTGCATGCTTCGGCCTGGGCGCGCAGCAGTATCAGGCCGCGATCAGTGCCGTCCAGGTTCAGTGGGTCGCTGGTGCTGCCGGTCCAGTAGCTGGCGGCGTAGTAAAAGCGATAGGTCGAACCCAGCGTCAGAATCTGCGTGCGCGTCGGCGCCGGTGCCAGGCTGATGCGCTGGCCGGAGCTGGTGCGGCTCAGGCGAGCGCGCGGCAGCGGGCCGGGGTAGTTATCGGCCCAGGGGTGCAGGCGCTTTTCGGTGCCCCATAACGCGGAATTTATCCGCACCAGGTCGGCGGGAACGTCGGTGTAGTCGGCTTGATCGGCCTCGAGCTCGAACTCACCCAGCAGGGTCAGGTTGCGATGCTCGGCCAGATCCGCAGCGGCCACTTGCAGGTGGCGCTTGAAATCGGCATCCGCATCGGAATCCGTGCCTTGAAAATAATCAGCCGATGAAAGCAGCGAGGCTTTCAGCTCGGCAATCAGATCACTGGCGTCAACGCTGGCCATGGTGCTGCCCGAAATCCACGCGCAGAAAAAAACCACAGCGGCCAGCGATAAAGGTCGCGGGCCTGACAATCGCCGGTTCAAAGAACTGATGCCGCTGCGGTGCATTCACTTACTCGTCGACCTTGGCGTCAGCGCGACGCAGGTGCTCTTCGTCGAAGGCTTTCAGCAAGCTCTTGCGAGTCTTGTTGCCGTCCTTCTCTGCCTGCTGAAGCAGTTCGAACTGCTCGTCGGTCAAATTCGGTAGTTCCGGAATGATGTCCGCAACCGGGTTATCCAGCAGCGCCAGAATGGGGTCGCTGTGGTCTTTCTTGGGCCGGGCTTTTGCCTGCGGCTTGAAATTGGGGTGGTCGCGCTCGTCGACGAAGATCGTCGCGCCCGGCGCGCAGGCCTGGCCGCCGATCGTTCGGCGCTGCGGCGTGTCGTTGAAATAATGGACCTTTTTCACTGGCTTTCTCCTTGGGCTTAAAGCCCAGCCCGGATCGATCCGGGCCGGGTTCTACTGCTTGCCGGTTTCGGCTGGCTGCTAACGGCTGTCGGTTATCGACCGGTCGCCGAATACACCAGCACCGAGCTGAACCGGTAATGGACCGGGCTCGGGACGTGGACCACGTTGTATTCCTCGCCGTAGGCCACCTTCTGGCCGGTCGGCTGGCCCTGGGCGTTGACGGCCTCGAACGGCGGGGCGATCATCCATGGCTTGGCGATGCCGTAGGCACCGACACCGCGCTGGCCGATCAGAATCCGGGAGTCGCCCATGTCGAGCTGCGGTGCGTTGCACTCGAAGATCGGCAGGCCCTTGACGCGCTCCAACTCGCCGGTCACGTCGTTGGCGTTGGCACCAGGCTGACGACGGCTGGGAGTGAAGTGCTCGGCGTTCGTCACTTCCTCGGCCAGTACCGGGCTCATCAGCGAGAAGTCGGGCTGCACCTGGCGACCGCCGTTCAGCGCGGCCTTGCGGTTGCCGATGGCGCGAAGGGCACCGTTCCAGTGCTTCTCGAGCGAGATCTCGGCGGCGACGTAATCCGAATCCCACTTGATCAGGTTGGTGGCCTGGCTGTAGCCGATCGTCGCCGTGGTTTCACTGGGCGTGACCGGGTCACCGGATTCATCAACGATCTGGACGTAGCCCAGGTTGAAGTCGGTCACCCGGAAATACTCGCCGGCCGACTGCGTGCCGCTGCCGTCGTACTCGGTTACCGGCGTGCCGTCGAAGTCGATGACGATGGCGTTCTGGACCGAACCGACGTTGTTGCCGGAGATGTCCTTAACCTGACGCGGCCGCACGATCGGGAACTGCGCGGTTTTGATCGTCGAGGTCGAGCCATCAAGCTGCGTGGCGATGCTCTCGCCAGTGATCGGGGCAGAAAGGTAGCTGTCGGAAATCCGCTGCAGCTCATTCGCCACACGGCGCTGGAGCAGATCACGAATCAGGCGGCTGATCGACGCGCCGGTGCGGGCCCAGGCGTCCCAGTTAACCATGCTGGCGCGGGTGAAATACATCACCTCGTTGGTGACGTTCATCGCCAGCTTCATCGCCTGCACATAGGCCGAGTCCATCTTCTGGCTGACGCCAGCGTTCGGAATGCCAGCGCCTTCTGCGACCACCCCATCATTGAGAATGCCGCCGGTCTGGCGTTCCTCATACGGGATCTGCATCGTGGTCGTGGCCGTGGACGTGAAGTCGGTCAGCTGCTGGAGCAGCGCCAGAATGTTCAGATCCGACAGGGCTTCACGGATGACCTCGCGGCGGAAACCCGCCGGCAGGTTCGTGTTGCCGTCGACCGTGACCTCACCGGACAGCACCTTGCGCTCATGTTCGAGCTGGCTGGCATGGTGGCGGTCGAACTCGGCCAGCACGCGCTGCAGGAAGGGATGATCCTTCTCAGCCAGGCGAAGCCCGCCGTTCTGCGCCACGCTGGTCTTCTCCAGGTTCTCGCGAATGATGCCCGAGAGCTTCTTGATGCCGCCGGCATCATCAATGGTGATCTGCGGCGACCCGCTGCGGCTGGATTGATACCCCAGCGCGCTGAGCTGGGCCTGCGCAGCGGCCTGGTTGGCCTGCGTCAGCTGGAACTCGGCCAGGCGCTTGACCTGGTCGGCGGTCATGTTTTCGTTGATCAGCTCGCCGAGCGTCTTCTTAAGCTCAGCCTTGGATTCGTCCGACAGGCCATCAGCGGCGTCAACCGTATCGGCCAGCACCTTCTGGCGATCGGCCAGTGAGTCGGCCTGCTGCTTGCGCTTGGCCTCGGCAGCGTCTTCAGCAGCCTTGAGCTGCCTCGAGACCATGCCGGCGACCCGCTCTTCGCTGAGCTGGGTGGCCTTGTCGTCGGCCTTGGGGGCCTCGGGCAGGTTGATGGACAGCTTCACGTCCTTGTCGCCGATCGACTCGGACAGCGTCTTGCCGGTTTCGACAAACTGCGCAGAGAGTGCCTGCAAGGCGGTTTCATCTTCGCCCAGGTGCTTCGCGGCCGCCTGAGCGGTTGCGCAAAGCTGCTTTACAACCACGTCGGAAAAGCCGAGCGCGCTGAGTTTCTTTTTCAGTTCATTGAGCCAGTTCATTTGATGGGTCTCCACATATTCAGAAAGCTGCCGGCGCAGTTCGGGGTGCATGAACACCCGTCGGTCCGGCGGCGTGAAATCTTCGGATAAGGTCACAGGGTCGAGCCGTTTGACGAACGGCCGGGTGGTCAGTGCGGCACCGAACAAGAGCGGGCCATGGTTGCGGTCGGTTTCCGGGTCGACGTATTCATCAGTGAAGTCCACCGAGAAATAGCGAAAGCCCTTCTCGGTGACCTGATTGACGCCCCAGGGTGTCCAGTCGATCTGCGCGCGCAGCCGCTTGCCCTCGATCGTCAGCTGGACAATTTCGCCGCCCGAGCCGCCGTCGGGGTTGTGCCCCACGTCAATGAAGATCTTCTGGCCGTAGGTGTCGGCCTGAAAATTGCGAACGATCTGCTGCAGCGTGTCCTCGGTAATCGAGAATCGGCCATAGGCAGGGTGGTTCCATGATCCCGTGCGCGTCAGCGTGACCCAGGTCGAGCGATTCTCATCACTCAGTCGGATCGAGTCCGGAAGACTGGATAAAAGACACACACCCTTCGGGCGTGCTGACGCAGAAAGCCGAAACCGCTGACCCGGGAGACCCACGGGCTGCGCTTCGGCTTGAAAGCTCCCCGACCGAAGCCGGGGAGAATGGGGATCGTATCGATGCAACACATTGCCCTGAGTTCATGCACGATCGACGTTATAGAAGGTCGGCGCGGCTATCTATGGCAAGTTATCGGCACATAAAAAAACCCCGAACTCGGCGGGGCTTCGTGAATCAACCATTATGGTTCATTCACCAGCCTCCGGCGCGTCCAAGCTGACCGGAACTCGAATCCATCGCTTGCACCTGCATTTCGCCTCAAATCGTGCGCCTGACGTTAATCTGAGCACGCGCGATCGCACCACGTCGCCGTCCCATATCCTGAACCCACACTTGCATTGAATAGGCGCGGGGGGCTTGGGTTTGTTCATGGGGCGTGCTCCTGCGGTATGTCGATGCCTCGGCGCTGCAGCTGGGCGCGAACCTTGTACCAGGGCGTACTGACCTGGCGCGGGTCAAGGTGGCCAGCGCGCCAGGCCCAGCCCTTGGCCTTGCCGCCCAGTATCGCGTCTTGCCGATCCGCGGGCAGGCCGTTGATGAAGTTCGTCATGGTTTCCCGACCCTTGCGGTCTTCGGTGGTGATCTCGTCGATGAAGATCGGCTCAAGATAAGACAGAGTGTTCGGGTGCGCGGGCCAGGGGTGGTTATCGATCGGATACACGCCCGGGCCTAAGCCGTGCAGGTTGGCCGTGGCGTGCATGTCGCAGATGTCCGGGCGCGGGTGGCGCGGGCTGAGCAGGAAGCGAACGGCGACCACGTCCGGATGCTCGGCCGCCGCGCGCACGGCGACCTCGCCGTAGGCCCGGTTGATTTCCGTGCGCATCACCCGTTCCGCGTTGAACCACGGATTGCCCTGGCCGGTGAGCAGGGCGTCGCCCAGTTCTTTCTGTATTCTCGCTATTTCCGCTCTTCCGGCTTTGCTTTCCAGGTCGAAAGGTACAAATCGCCCGCGCAGCAAAAGGTCCCGGGCGGCTTGAGATGCCGACCTGCCCTCAATCACCGCGCCTTGGATTGCCTCGATCACCCTTGTTTTTGCCAGGCGATCGACTCGCCACAGACGGTCGGAAAGCTGCAGGCCGTTCTCATCGACAAAGGTCTGGACCCACTCGAGAACTTCATTGCGGAGGTCAACGCCCGAGATCACATCAGCGACCTCTGACCACGGATCAATTCCCAACGTCGCGGCAACCGACAGGCTGGAATCAACGATCTGGCGCGTCTGCTGGTTCAGCGCCGACAACGCATCATTGACCAGCTGCTCGGCAGCGGGCAGCGACTGGATCGGCACCGTGCCGCTGGCATCGGTCAGACTCTCAAGGCCAGACCGGATTCGGGCCAAAGCCGCTTCAAAGGCAGCGAGCAGATCCTCCGAGCTTTGATTGCCAATCGCCTGGAGCCTGACGGCAGCGGCCTTTTGGCCCTGGCGTATCAGGCGGCCGCGTGTGTTGGTGTCGTTGGGCATGGATCAGGCGTCAGTTGTCACAGACGATATCAATCAGGCGACACGACAGCAGATCTGTTACCTCGCTCTCACGTATCTGATCGATGGCACCATATTGCATGGCAAGAACGGGTATCTTGACGCGCGTTGGCTCGATACCGCCCTCCGCCAGCTCTTTCCTCGCCAGCAGGATCGAGTTCAGTATTTTGAATATTCTGGACCTTTCTTCGCGTTCGTTTTCCATGTTCGCCTTCTCCGGCTTGTGGTTAATTGCTAATCGACGTGCTCGAATCACCTTGCCGGCCATTGCCCGGCGTGATGCTGACGCGCGGGCGCGCGGGGTCGCTGCCTGGGTCGTCACCGGGGTACGGGTCCAGGTCGTCGGCTTCGGCTTCGCGCTGTTTGCGCACGGCGGCCGGGTCGAGGCCGGCGGCGTCCCAGACCATGTCGCGCGGGACGCCCATCGCCTGGTATTTCAGGGCGCGGTCGGCGCGCTGGTTCAGGCTTTCGGCGTGGCGCTCGGCGAACATCACCGAAAAGTCGTACTGATCTGGGTTGACGCCCTGCAGCAGAAGATCGAGCCGGAAGCCGAAGTCGTAGATCTGAGCGGCCAGGTCCTGCAGGCTGTCAAGCGAGTCGAACCAGTCGCGCTTGATGTCCTCGAGGATGTCGCGACTCAGGCCTTCGAAGTAACCAAGCAGGCCCTTGGGCATGTCGCTGCCGCTCATGAATGTGTCGAGCAGGTGCACCACGTCGGCGATTTCGTGCAGGTTGGCATCGCCGCCAACGGCTGTGACCTTGGCGTCCTTGCTGTTGGTGTAGTAGTCGCGCCAGTTGCCGTCGGCCTGGTCGGCGTCTACGCCAGCCTGGTAGTCCTTGAGCTGGTCCGGATCTGCGCCGGGCAGGTTGTGGTGCATGCGCTGAGGCGCGCGGGTCTTGCGGCGAACGACCATGTCGTCTTCGGTCATGCGCAGCTTGTTCCAGATCGCCCGCGTGGCGTCGAGGTACGGGCGGCCCAGTGATCCCCAGTCGTCGTAATTGTCCGGCGTCAAGCGGGCGACGGTGAGCTGATACAGGGCAAAATGCGTTAGCTCTTCGCCGGTGACGGGGTTGATCTGGCGCCAGGCCCGTTCGGGTGATTCGAATCGGCCGGTCTTGTCGACCAGCGGCACCAGCGTCTCGCTGGGCATGCGAACGGCACCGATCACGCGCGGCTGTTCGGTGCTGAGCACCCACTGCAGCGGCAGATTGCCTTCCATCATGAAGCCGCGCAGGTCGGATTCCAGCTTTTCCCGACGATGCAGGTGCAGGCGGCGCTCGAAATCCTTCCAGGCCTTGATCAGCTTCGTGTTGCCCGAGCTGGTCTGCAGGCGCAGGCCACCCTTGGCCGCCGCGCGGGCCGTTCGGGCGTGAATGCGCTTCACGCGCGGGTCGACGCGGTCCATGTAGCGGATCCGCTGAATGGTCTCGCGCAGCTCGAAGTCGACGTAGTTGGCCAGCATCAGCTCGCGGCGCATCCAGTTGTCGAGGCTCGGGCGGCGGCCGGTTTCCGTGCTGGGGCGGGTTTCGCCGGGCACGGTGGTATCGGGTGCGGGGTTGGTCCGGCCATACATGCCGAACGTGAGTTTGCTGAGCAGGCTCATGCGACGGTTCCTTCCAAAAGGTCGGCCCGGCTTCGCGGGCTGGTGAGAATAAGGGGCGCGACGTCGTCCAGCATGCCGCGCGTGGCCAGCGACCAGACCGACGCCATCGAGGCATCGAAGGCGTCATCGCCCTGGGTGCTGCGCACCATTTCGTAACGGCTGTAACTCTTCGAGGTCGGCACCGCGCGGACGTTGGGGAGCTGGCGCATCAGCGTGCGGTGGCCGATTGTGTCCATGTCGATCAGGCTGGCGTCAGAATCTTCAAAATACGGGATTACGGCCCGACCTTCGTGGAACACGCGGCGCAGGGCTTGGGCCATCTGGTGCTTGGCCTGGCCGTCGAACTGGATCGGGCTGAAGTCCCATTCGGGCCAGGTGCTGGGCCCGCTCTCGCCATCGCTGACCGCTCGCCGGTCGGTTTTGATCAGGCCCTCGCTGAACAGCAGATCATTGACCAGGCTGATCAGTCCGACGCCGTAGCTGTCGCCCAGCGCGTAGTCGGGCGAAAAATAACGCCAGATCGAGACGATATCGCGCGCGACGGCCATGTCATCAGCGTTGGCCGGCCAAGTGCGAACGAACGGGAAAAACACCCACTCGCCGATCTGCTCTGTGATGACCAGGCAATGCTTCGAGCTTTCCGGGCGCTCGCCGTGGCCGCCGGCGTCATAGCCCAGGCCAATCAGCCCGCGCGGGCGGTAGGTTTCGCCAGGCATCGGCTGGACGATATCGAGACTGGCCTGCAGGCCGACCTGCTGCGCTCGACGCACATACGATTCCCAGATCAAATTCTTGGCGCTGACGTTCTTGCACAGCAGCTGGCGAATGTATTCATCTGGCGACAGCTCGCGGCGCATCTTGTCAATGAATTCTGCATTCAGGATGCCCAGCTCGACGCCCAGGTGGCAGTCAACGGCCGGCAGCGTCTTGTAGTTTCCGCTGGCGATGATCTCCGACAGCGTGTCGGCGCCCTTGTAGACGCCGGTGATATGGATGCGCGGCTCGTTTTTCGCCTCCGAGCTCGCGCCCAGACGGCGGGTGGCGCCCATCGTCAACAGGAATCGGCTGAACAATCTCTCGCGCGGGAGATCGTCCACCTCTTCTAGGCTGGCGACCGTCAGGTCAGCGCCGTCGATCTGGGAAAAAATGCCGTAGGCCCGGGCAACGCTTCGATTGCCAAATTGATAATAAGTGTCGGCCATCTGCTGGCGGCCCGATTTGTGATTAACCCAGGCCTTCAGGATTGGACTGCGGCGAATCGCGGCCAGGTGGTAGTTCAGGCTAGTGATCGACTGCGCCTCGCGCGGGGCAACAATGCCAAGCTCCTGGTCGGCGTTCTCGGCCAGGTACTTCAGCAGCCACAGCTCTTTGATGGTCGTCTTACCGGTACGGCGGCAGCTAAAATCGACCGTGTAACGGTTTTCGTCCATCTCTATGCACTTGAATACCTGCATCGGATCCAGATCGACGTTGTGAATGTGCTTGTGCCACAGCGCATGATTGTCAGAAAACCGCTTGATCTCGCGCTCGGCCTGAGACTGCGCCTGGATCCGCTGCGCCGGCGAGCTGCGTTCACTCGGCATTGCGAGCATGCTCCAGCGCGATCGGGTCTTTCTCGGAACGGGCCGCGGCACGCGAAAGAATGTCGCTCATCGACTCCAGCGCCAGCGCTTGCTTCTGCTGATACTCCAGCAGCGTCGCGCGGTCGGTTTGTTCGCCGGAAAGCTGTCCCTCGATCGAGTCACGCTCCTGCTGGGTGGCCACCGTCATGCCGGAATCACTCAGCGTCATGCCGGTCGACTTGATGATCTCGCTCATGCGCTTGAGCAGCGGATTCTCCTTGACCTCCATGATCAGCTGGCGCTCGCCTTTGGTGTCTTCGTATTCCGCCAAGTGGAAACCGCCGTCTTTGTCGTAATACCAGGCCGGACTGACCAGCTCGACACCACGCGCAATGATCGACTGGATGATCATGTCCAGGATGGCAGCGACCGATGCGTGCATCGACGCGCGGATGCCCTGCAGAAGGGTCGGGTCTTGAGAGTCAAACGCGATCTGATGGCGCATGAATAGCTCGGTCTTGCGCTGGCAGGCCGGATTCCCATCAAGGCCGCAGTCATTGAAATACGGGCAGCCGTTGCACTCGGCATACTTGCCCGGGCTGGCCGGAAAATAGCGCGCCGTTTCAGCATAGGCGCCATGCTTCAAAGCGTTGAACCGAGTCCGCCGCGCTTCCTCCGGCGTCGGGTGCCCTTCGAGGTTCTTCGCCGTGTTCGCCATGCCCTCCGACGTGCGCGGGCCGGTCGCATTAGCCCAGGCCTTCAGCAGCGCCTGCTCGCGCCCATCCTGATGCCCTTCCTCGCCACAGCGCGGGCACTCCGCGAAATAGTCCCAGGGGTGATGCGACTTATCCGGAACATCAACAACCCGCCCAGGCTCACCCGCCCAGCGATGATCACATTCCGGACAGTGAAGCCTCACCGTCGCCAGCTTGTCGCGCCGCTTTCCCATTACGCGGTAATAACAGCCGTCAACGCCGAAATCTATGGCAACTCATCAAGCAGCCACCCGCCAACGCACCGGCAACCGCTCACAAGCGGTTCTTAGCAAGCCCGACACGGGGAGCCGTACTCACCCTCGCGTAGATCACGCCGTCGTCATTGCTTCATCAAATCCCGAATGTGCCCAAAGCTCAAATCATACCCGAGCCGCTTTTTCAGAGTCTCGTGGATATCCTGGGCAGAATCACCGCGCCGGGCAAGGGTCGAGATCAGCCGGTTTCGTTGATATCGGAGCCATGCCGAAAAATTCGGGATATGGACTCGCCCGAAATTATCCTGAATCGAATCGTTCTCACTGAGTAGCTGCCAGGTCAATAGAAAGTTGTCGACGCCGATTTGATCAGCCACCGCCAGCCAGTGATCCGGCACAAGGTCGACCAAATCCGCGCGCCGTGGATCCGCAAAGCCGTGCTTTTTTTCATTGCAGATATCCAAGTACCCACCCCCGCGCTGGTCAGTGGGTCCATCTGCCTGCCGACCCCCCACCCCATCGCTGGCCTGGTCATCTGGATCCATTCCGTTGTTCGAGCTGCGCTTTCCGTTGCTGGTGATCATCGTAAGCCCCTGATCTGTCTGGCCTGGTCACTTCCCCAGCTGCGTGTTATCCAATAGTGCGCAGCTGGACAATTCTGCGAGGCTGTGGACTTAGCCCGTTTCAAAGGCGGATTCTGAGGCAGCCCGTAGCCACTGGCAATCATAGCCTTTACAAGCTGTTGTGGCTGGGGCAATAAGATTTCTAGCGGTCTGTTGGTCGCGGGCAGACGTCCGGATCCGGTTGGCTGGCATATCGGCTGGGTGCTCATGACTCGGACCCGCTTCGCTTGTGGATCTCCCTGGCGCTGTCGAGGATTGGCGATCGCAGGCGCTTGAGTGGGTTGGCCTTGTCGCTGCTCTCTCTGAGTTTGCGAAGCGCCAGATGGGTGTAAACCTCGGTCGACTTGATATCAGCGTGGCCCATCATTGCCTGGCGTTGCCAGGGATCGATGTCGTGTTCGGCCAGCTCAGTGCCGAACAGGTGCCTGAATGCATGGGGGTGGCAGTGCTCGACTGGCACGCCGGCGCGCTTGCCGTGCCTCTTAATCAGCTGATTGATTGCACCAGGTCGCATGCGCCGGCGCTCGCCTTGATACTCATGCGGTGGGCAGGACCGGTTGCGGGTGCTGATCCATAGCACCCGATCAGCATCCTTTAGTTGGCGATCGATGCCATCTAGTTCTGGGTGGGCCAGGTAGGCTCGGATCAGCACCTGGGCCTCGACAGGCACCGGCACTATCCGCTGCTTGCCGCCCTTCTCTGCGACCTTGATGTCGAGCACGCGGCTGCCTTTCTCGGTGGTCCATAGCAGTGCCGACTGATTCATCGACACCAGGCCGCTGACGCGGATGCCCGTGCCGATCAGCGTCGCCAGTATCGCCGCATCACGCAGCCCCATGAACGTGGTCAGGTCCGGCGCCATCAGCAGTTTCTCTGCCGTCTCCAGGCTGGCCGGCACCGGCAGCCTGCGTCCGATCTCTGGATAGACCAGCCCGCTGGCCGGGTTGCTCAGGCCGGCGCGCTTGCTGCCCCAGCGAAAGAACGACTTCAGCGAGGCGATGATCGGCGCCCTGCTGCGCGGCATCAAGCCGCGATGGTGGGCATACAACCCAGAAAACAGCTCCAGGTCATCCGTGCTGGCACGCTCCGGGCTGGGTGCTGTCGGGCGCAGCTTCGCATCCTCTGGCGGGTTCTTGTACCACCGGCCCAGCGCCATGAGCTGCCCGCCGTACTTCTGACAGGTCGCAGGTGAACGGCCAGAGCTGTGCCTGAGCCAGGTCTCATATCGGGCCACAAGTTCCGCCCATTCTCGACTTACTAACAAGTTATCCACAGGCCTGCCTTTCAGGAGGGGGGGGGGAGTCAGAAATGTAGGGGGTGGTTTTAGGGGTGTTTTGGGGGTAAGTGATTGATTTAGAACGAAACACACCCCCTCGCTTTTTGGAAATGGCCCTAAAAAAATGTAGGAGCAAAAATTGACCAGTTGAAAAAAGCGAGGGCCACCTATCCCCTTCTGTAGGGCTTCTTATTTTTTTTGTAGTAGTTAAAAGGTAAAATGTAGGGGATAAAACGAAATTTGTGCATGAAAACTGCTCAACGCTCAGTGACTTACGTGAAAAAAGGGGCCAAGCCCTCGCTTTTTCTGATGTCTCCCCCCCTCCCAAATTGAAAAAGGGCCGTTTCACACCTTTTCGGCCTCCTTTTTCCTCCTCTGATTTTGGCCAGGCCCTACATTTTTGGCGCTGATTTTCCAAAAACAGGGTGAAATCGGTGGTTTTGGTCAGTTTGATCGAGATCATGCGGCCGCCTCGGAGTCACCCGGCCGCTGTTCGAGAATTGGCTTTTCTGAGTTCGCCAGGGCAACCTTGCTCAGACCGCCTGATATCCAATTACCGAAGCCGTTCATGAAGGGTTTGGTCTTCCACCACATCCACAAGCAGCTGCGGTCTCGGGTCAAATACTGGGCCCACTCGGGCACTTGGCACCATAACGGTCTTGATCTGCTCATCGCCATGCGCTCCTTGCGTTTTCAAATGCGCGTTGGACGCGGTCGAAGCGGTCAGGATCTCCGCCGTAGTCTGGGTGGTGTTGGCTGCGCTGACGGCGGTAGGCGGTTTCGATTTCGGGACGTCGGGCGTCTTTGGAGACGCCCAGGGTTTGCCACCAGTGTTCGGCGTGGCCGTAGGATTCGCCTGATCCGGGTGGCAGGGCGTTGAAGCCTGGGAACACACGGCGGAGATCTCCGACGCGGTCCCAGCGGTCGCAGGGGAATACGTGGGCCTGGGCCGGGGGGATTTGCCTTAATCATTTTGTCTCTCCTTGCTCAGATGCTCGAATTTTCATCAATTCGCTCAGATGCTCGAATTTTCATCAATTCCCACACGTTTGCAGGCATGGCCGTGTCGTCTGGGTCTTCCCAGCGCTGGTAGGTGCGGATGCCCACCTTTAGCACTTGCGCTGCTTGGGCCTGAGTCCAGCCTGCTACGCTCCGTAAATGCGTCACGCGGCCTGCGCTTGGTTGCGTGAAATGACCGCCCCGGCGGCTGCGGTTGGGGTGATTAGGCATCATGACCCCGCCCCGACTTCATGCGCTTCAATATCAATAATTATCGGGCGGCTGAGTGTCGTTCCACCGCTGTCCAATGGATACCCCGGCTGGACCTTGAATCGCCCGTCGCCAAGATTTTCCACCAGCTCCGCGCCATATTCTCCTCCATATACCGCGTTAACTACGGCGCTCAACCCCATTCGTCTGGGCGGGTTTGGTAGATCGTTGCTTGAGATAGTAGCGAATGATGAATTTTCGTTCAGGCGAAACAGTCTATAAGTGTTCATTATTCTCTCCATTTGCCCCCGAATCCCCCGAGGCGCGGGTTGTGATCTGCTGACCACGAAACCTATATTACGGCAATTCGGCGTATATGTCAACAATTACTCAGATTATTTTTATGACGCCCAACCGCCGCGCAGAACAGCATTGGCCTTGCTTTTGGTATTCATTGCTGGTCTTCCTTAGTTGGTGCATCAAACGCTCCCTGCTCCATCGCGACGTCCAGGCCCCAGCGGTCGAGCTGTTCGAGGCTCAGGGCGGCCATGCGTTGGTGGCGGCGGTTGTTGTGGGTGAATTCTTTGGTTTCTGATATGAGCACGCCGGCGCGCTGCAGCTGGGTTTTGAATACGACCGTGCTTTTGACGGGCAGGCTGTCCCACACCTGGCGGTAGCGGCTGGTGGTTTGCAGGTGCTGCATGATGTGCTTGGCCTTGATCACCAGGCAGGCCTGGCCGTCGTGGTCTCGCACGCCGTAGGGGTAGTCGAACTGATGGCTGTCGATATCGCTCAGGATGTGCTCGAGGATCCACACCCAGGGCTCGCGATCGTGCTCGGTTGATTTCATGTGCACGTTCATTTCGCGCGCCAGGTGATCGTAAAAGTCATCGATCAAGTGCTCACTGCCCGAGAATTCAAACAGCAGGCCCGCGGCGGCCATCACGGCGGCGTAGTTGGAGATCATGCGCTGGGCGCCGGAGTCGTCCGAGTCGGCGCGGCTAACCTGCAGCAGCCGCTTCTGCCAACGCTGGTGGTTTTCGCGGGCCTTGTCGCGCCCGCAGGCGGCCAAAAACTGCAGCCACTCGCGCACCGGGAACGGGGCCAGGTTCTCGGGCATCATCTGGCCCTTGGTTTTGTGGGTCAGCTCTTCGGCCACCAGCTTGCCGGTCAGGCTCCTCACGGGCACGTCCTCGCCTGCCATCAGCACCGGGGCGCTGATCAAAAACGCCAGGTGGTCGCTGCCGCGCGTGGTGTGGGCCGATTGGTAGGCCTGCTGCAGCATGGCCACGGCGGCATCGATCACGCGCTGGTCGTTGGTGCTGAGCTCTTCCCAGCCGATCGGGTGGCTGGTGCAGCTGACCGAGCACAGCAGCCTGAATGGTGTCTTGATCTGCTCGGACCCATACATGTGCATGCCGATCGTGCGCTCGAGCCGGCTGGTCAGCACAGACTTGCCCGAGCCCTTCGGCCCCTGCAGCGCCATGTGCGGCCAGAACCCAAGAAGCGCCTTCATGTGGCCACCCAGCGACCAGACCAGCATGCGAAGCGCCGCGTGGTGGCTGTAGGTCAGGCGGTAGGCCTCGAACACGTCGTGCGCCTGATTGCGCGTGCCGGAAGGGAATCGCAGGCCGTGGTAGGGGCACTGCTGCTCTTGGTCGTCGAAATAACAGTCGGACCCCTCATTCACCACCAAATCGCCGTGCTTCCAGCACAGGCCGACGAAGTTCACCGCGTCGGTGCGCATCAGCCCGGTGGTGCGCTCCAGCATTGACAGCATGCGCTTGAAAATATACTGGTTGAAGATGCTGCCGAACTTGTCCCACTGGTCCAGCTTGTGCAGGCGCTCGGATGGCATCACCCGCCGCTCGAGCGAAAACTTGTCGCCCGGTCGCTGGGCGCTGACTGAAAACACCGTGGTCGGCTGGGCGTTGGCCTCGCCCGACAGCACGCTGTTGTGGTCGGCAATCTGCACCTGGCTGATGCCTGTGATGCGAAAGCCACACACGTCTTTGAAAACCTTGCGCTCGCCGCCGTGTTCGTCTTCGTCCACTTCGTCGATATAGCGGGTGAAATCCTCGGTGGTGCGATATTTCCAGTAAATCGCCCAGTCGTGCGGCGGCAGAAACAGTCGTTTCCTGCCCGGCACACCATCGGACCCTGCCAGCCCCGGCACCAGCCAGGGCTCGACCGCCTGTACGCAACTTTGCAGCGTGCTCAGGCCCTGGGCCTGCAGGATGTCGTTGCAGTCGTTCCAGCCTTCCTCGGCATACCAGCGCGTTTGATCAACCAGCTGGGCCGGAATGTTCAGCGCGGTCAGTTTTTCAAGAATTCGCCAGGCCGCCTCTGGCCCCGCTCGCTTGCCGTTGTCGTCGGGCTCATCGGCGTCCATGGCCAGAATCACCCGCTTGCCGGCGCACATCGACCAGTCGATCTGCTCCCACGTCGCCGTGCCCCGGGTGGCCAGCGTGGCTGATTTCGGCAGTTTCAGGGCCTCGATCGACAGCGCATTGATCGCTGACTCGACCACGTAGATCGTCCGCGCATTCGCAAACTGGCGCAGGCAGGGAATATAGGGCGTGTCCTTGCAGCCCTGGCTGCTGGTTTTCAGGCCGCCGTTCATCGCCGGGTCCAGATAGCGCAGATCAATGCCGGTGATTTTTCCGTCCGACAGCCGCCGACACGGAAACGCGACGGCCGGCCCACCGTGGCCAATCTCGCCCTCGGCGCGCTGCTCGGAGCACCAGTCGTTATAGCCGAGCGCCTTGCGCCGCAATGCCCACTGCACGATCGATTCAGGCAGGCTTCGCCCGGTCAGGTATTCAACCGCCGGCCCCGGGTCCGTCTTGCTAGAGCGAAACGCGATCGCTTCCGATATCGTCAACTTCTCGCGCGGTGCGCCCTGCCCGTTCGGCTTGGGCCGCTCCATGCCGTACTCACGGCGCAGCCACTCCAGCGCCTCGCCGGTGTCGCAGCCGCGCACGTACTCGACCAGGTCGATCACATCGCCGTGCTGATCGGCGCTGAAGTCCTTCCAGCCGCCGTCGTCGTAGAGCGCCACGCTGGGGTCCTTGTCGTCGTGGTGCGGGCTTCGGTAGTTGCCCCGCTGGTCGGGGCGCTCCATGCCCAGGCGGTTCGCTAGGTCGTGGATTTCTACCTGTTGTTTGATTCGTTGAATATCGTTTTGCATGACTCTCGCCGTCAGTTCAGCAGCACCCAGCGGCCCGGCCGGGTGCAGAAAAGTTAAGGTTTAGTGCCCGCCGGCCAGGGCTTGAAGCGTGTCGAGAACCGCCTCCATTCGTTCGATCTCGCGGGCGGCTTCGTCTTCCTTGATGCGCTTGTGCGCCACCCATCGCGGGTAGCAGCGCTTGCGCAGCGCCAGCTCACGGGCTCCGCATTTGATCTGGAGGTTCAGGGGCACGACGCCGGGGGTCAATTTGAAGCCGGTCACAAGCCTGCCCTCTCAATCTCATATTCAGGCTCATCGGCGGGAATCCACTCGCTTTCAAGGATCACGCGGCCGCAATCAGAGCAGGTGTGTACGTAGCAAGGAAATGGCAGACCTAGATCAAAAACGATCAAGGCATCCTGAACGGATTGGCAGTTCGGGCAGACAATAGCCTCTGAACACTGATCAAAATCATTCATCATTCCACCCCCAGCCGCTTGGCTGTCTCTTCATCCACAAAGGTTTCGCTCTTGCCGAAGGTGCCGGCCATCTGCTTGAGAAACTCAGCCATGCCCGGCTCGACTTCCTGCATCTTCTTGAACGCGGCCGCGCGCTGGACGGGGGGCAAATCGCTGATCTTCACCGTGTGGGTCAGGATGTTCTCGCGGCTGATCTCGACCGGATATGGCCAATTGCAGGCGGGTGCATCGCGGCGGCTCATGCCGGCACCTTCGCGCGTCGCTTCGGGTTGACCGCGTCCTGGTGCAGGTCGACCAACAGGTCGTAGGATCGATGCAGACCAATCATCAGCCAGCCGTAGCGCAGCAACTTGCGGCACGCCTTTGATTTGTGGCGGCAGCGATGGGCGTCAGCTTCGAACTTCGCGATAGCCTGCATGAACGGCATCAGGTCGGAAGCCCGGCCAATCTCGCGCCAGCCTACGGTCAGCTCGTCGGGTCGAGCAAAGCCCATCGATCCGGAATCGCTCACCATCAAAAAGCGCCGGCCAGCGGCCAGCTCTGCCAGCACGTCGGGATATCGCAGCAGGTGATGCAGTGCCGCATCGATAAAATCCATGGATGCGTGGCGGTTCATGACGGCTCTCGCGCATCATCGAATGGCAATGGCGGAATCGGCGGCGGGTAGGCCCACGCTTCTATCCGATAATCAAATTCGTTGATTGGCCGACTTTCGCCGATCAGATACCAGCCCTTCGCGCCCGTTCCTTTGCCGTCTTGCCACTCGCCAAACTCCCATTCAATCTCACCTTCAGCCGCAAGCAGCAGCCAGCAGGCTCTTCCAGGTTCCGGCTCGCGATCGTCGATGCTGAACAACAACAGACAGGAATGAATCAGCTCGCCGCTCGCAGGCAGATGCACGGTGTTGCCCTTGCGCATAAGCTCGCTCATGCCGCCACCCTCCGCGCTACTTTCAGCGGTGGTGGGGCAAAGAACGCCAGCTGCCAGCGGATGTGCAGCTCCTGCGCTCGTTCGATGACGGCATACGCTTGCGTGCCGCCGATGTTGTAGTCACGCGATACCTGGGTAGGATTGGGTATTGGACCGCTGCGCATCCGGATGGCGACCAGCTGGGCGGCTTCGATGTGTTTTCTAGTCATACCACCCTCCGCGCGCTTTTCTCTGCTGAAATAAAGCCCAGCAAGCGCAGGCCTGCCTGCAGATTCACAAGCACTCCATCGGAATGCGTGGCCAGGCCCTGGCGCACTCGTATGGCCTGTGGCAGCAGGCCGATCGATTCAATCTTTTCGGCGTCATGGGCTGTGGCCAGGCCGTTACCCACCCGGCGCGCCAGCGCTACCCATTCAGGCTCCGCAAGGCCGGCCAGCGTGGTCGCTTTTTGCTTGGAATCGCTCATCGAGCACCCCCAATGCGGCGGTTGCGGCCGCGCAGTGAATAGAACACCTCGATCGCAATATCGATCAGCAGCGAGACGGGCCAGAACAGCACCCCAAGCCCGACCCAGACCGAGCCACGATCACCCAGCCAAGGCCCAACCGCTGAGCGATAGGCTTTGTCGAAAGCGATCAGCAGCGTCAGGCCGATGAAGACATAGGCAATGCCGATCGCGATGCCGGCAAAAAGTGCGAGACTGCTCATGATTCCACCTCCACCGCTGCCGGCTCGACCGGCCTGAAGCAGGGCCGCATCTGACCAGGCTCAAATTCAACTTCAACCTCATGCAATTGGAAAAGTCCGCCGAGCGTCCAGTCGCAGCCCTTGGCTGAATCCCATCGACCGATACAGCTGAACGCCAGATATCCTTGAACAGATTCAAGCGAATCGCCCGCCCCGGCATCAATCAAGTCAGTCGCTGATTGCTTGGTTTTGCACATAGGGCATTCGAACAATGCTTTCTCGATTGGTACGGCGCCGTTTCCTGTCGCAATGGTGAGGAATTCGTCGCGAGTCATCGTTTCCCTTTTTGAGTCGCTCATGACCCGACCTCATCCAGCGCCAGCGCCACGTCTTCGCGGCTGGGCCGGGTGTAGACGGCGGTTGAATTGATGTCGCGGTGGCCGAGTGCGCCCTGCACTACGCCGCGCGGATCCTGGGCTGTGCTGTTTTTCATCAGGCGCATGGCCAGGGTGTGGCGGAACCAGTGCGGGGTGGCCTGCACGGGCAGATCGGCCTTTTTGGCCCAGTAGCGCATGCGCGCTTGAAAGCTGCGAATCGAAAGCCCGTTTTTATTGCGGCTCATGATCAGCGGTGCTGAGTCGGTTTCGGGGTGGCCGAGCTCGCGCCGAATTTTAAGCAGCGCGACCAGAGCGGCTCGGGCGTGTTTGTTCAGGTGCACGGTGTGGGCCTGTTTGCGCTTGGCAATGTCTGACCTGATGGCCATGTGCTTGCTGGCCAGTGCCAGGCGCGCATCCATCACGGTCAGCCCGGCCAGTGAGCCGACACGCAGGCCGGTGTTGCGGGCCAGGCGCATCCATTGGTAGTCACGCGCGGCCAGTGGCCCGGCGTGGTCTTTGACGCAGCGGAAAAGCGCTCGCTCTTCAGCCTGCGTCAGATAGCGGTTGAATGTGTTTTGATTCGTCGTTTGCATCGTCGTCCTCGTTATTTGAAGTGGCCCAGACCGGTCTCGTTGATGTGTTGAATTGGCCGGTGTATTGGGTTTCGATCAGAACGGCTTCAGGTCGGCCGTTCGGGTGAATGCGCAGCGCCCGTGGCACCACGCGATAAGGGGATTCAGGCTCGAAGCTCATCGGGGCGATCGGCAGTCCGCCAACCTCGTCGCCTTCGCGGGTAAACATCTGGAACCAGATATCGCCCGCGATATTGATAAGGGGAATCAGCAGCGTGCCGCACAGCATGAAGCTCGCGCCCACCTCGCCCCACTGCCGGTTTCGGCGGCGTGGATCCACCGGGTCGCCGGTGTTCAAAATCTGGAATTGCTGGGCACTCATTGGCGATCCTTGAACCAGCTGCAAATCGCGTAGAGCACCACCGGTGCCACGGCAATGGCCACAATGATGAACACCAGCGTGATTGAATTCGAAGCCGCCGCGCTGATATTCATCGCTTGGCCCGCCGAATACGCCGGCGCACGGCTGATCGCCGCATCGCCTCGATCGCCCCGGCATGGGCACGAATCAGACGGCCATAGAGCGCGTGCTCCAATGCCTGGTTCAGGTTCATTGGGGCCAGCGCTTTCTTGTGCACCGACCAGGCTTCGTCAACGGCCGAGGGGCAGCCTGGCATGGCCAGGTCCATCTGCACCGGGGTCAAAGTCGGCATGATGTTGGGGTTGGTCTGCATGTCTAGCCTCCTTGGCGGGTAAATCGTTCAGTCAAAGCCTTGCCGTACCAGCGCCAGATCGCGCCCGCGCAATCAAGGCGCTGGCCGGTCTGGACGTTAGAGGTGGCGGAATAGATCCCCTCCTGGCGCAGTTCCGTCGCCGATCGCTTCGGGGAGGGTCCGCTCGGCCGACCGTTGCACGCCAGAAGGGGGGTTCGGTTTGCTCATCGATCGAACGCGTCATCGGGTTCGGCCACTGGCGCAGCAGATTCAGAGGAACTAGATTTCCCTGCATGGGAATCAAGCTTCTCAACGCCGTTGCGCAAGATCGCTTCAGAAAACTCACGCAGCGACTGCTTTTTCAGGAAGGCCTGAATCCTTAATGACTGGTGCAGCGAGCTGTCAATGGCAATATTCAGCTGCGTTTGGTCGCGCTCATTGCCGATGTTGGTGGCTTGGTTCTGCATCGTGAGACAATGTCCTAGGTCTGCATAAAAGTAGGGAGCTTGGGGTAACGATAGGGCAACTATTTGCCCTTGTCAAACATATTTTATGATTTAAGAGAAAGCATTTACCCCTATGAGTAATGAGTTTCGCAAAAAACTGAAGGAAATAAGAAAGTTGCGTGGATTGGGTACGATTGAGCAGTTTTCGCAGCTGATTGGGGCTTCTCGCCGGACCGTCGGGGATTACGAACGGGGCCATCGCCTGCCGGAGCTGGACTATCTCGCTCGATTTTCAGAAATATCAGGTGCGGATTTATTCGAACTGATCCGTCTGCGGCTTGCTGTTGGTGGCTATGAGGCCGAAACAGTAGTTCGTGAAGATACGGCGGCCGGTTACAAAGTGCCGCCGACTCTAGAACGGCGGCGCGCTCCCCGAAAGGGTCGCGGAACAGTTCCACGGAAAAACTGCTGATCAAATAATTGCTCAGGCCGAGCAGGCGAATCAACAGTTACAGCGCTAGCCCAGATCTGCGTCCTGTGTCGTCATACTGCGCCGCCTCCGATTAAACCGTAAACCGGAAACCGTAGCCCGCCCCGCGGGCTACCGTATCTCCATCACATCAAACTCCACCCGGTTCAGCGGGCCGCGCCGGTGCGCAATCCGCCCTGGTGCTGCCAGCTGGCCGTAGATGCTCCAGCGGTCGATATCGGCCTGGGTGCTGGTGCGTCGGATGTAGACGACGGGCTCGGTGGTTTTGACGCGCTCGAAGATGCCCTTGAAGTTCACGCCGCCCTCAGTGCCCCAGGCCTGCGGGTCGCGGATGAAGCTGGCCGTGCAGGTCACGCGGTCGGCCTGGGTGCGCTGGTTGGGCCACGGGGTGGCGCTGACGCGAACGATGCGGCTGTAGTCGTCCGCGCCCCAGTCCGCGCCCTTGTCGGCCTGGAATTGAATCATCCGGCTCATCCACAGGCCGCCGATGCGGATCGGTTCGGATCCGGCGCTGGTGATTTTGACCGTGAGCGTGTCCAGATCCTCGGCCGCGCTCAGCACGGCGAATGTATTCGCCGCTCGATTGCGCTCAGCCAGCGCCGACCAGGTGATCTGCGCTAGCTGTGTTGCCCCGTTCAAGAACGTCACCACCGCGCTGTCGGGCAGGTTGTGCGCCATCAGGCCCAGCAACTGCACGCTGACCGTCTCGGCGGCTTCTGCCTGGTCCAGCGCCTCAAAACTGAACTCGATCTCGCCGGCGTCCGGCGTGACTTCTGCGTGCGGGGTTGGCACCTGCAGCGTGCCTAGGTTGGCGATGGGTGGGTTGGTGGCCCAGGTGCCGGTGACGGCTGTGAAGGCGCCGAGGCCCAGGGCTCGGTTGGAGTATGCGAAGACGGCCATTTTTTACCCCCAGCATGTGAGTGTGACGACGCCGGGCGTAGCTGTGCCTTCGCGTCCAAGGATCATTAGTTTTTTACCAGTTCGCAGGCCGGGCAGATCGGCTCGGAATGTGCGCACGGTGAAAATGGTGAAATCGTCCAGCTGACCTACTGGCACGACCACGGGCAGGCGATACCAGCGCGGGCCATTCAGGAATAGCCCGACGTTGTGATCGGCCAGGGTTTGGGCGTCTGCGGCTCGGATTAGTGCGGTGGTCTGGGGTGGTGCCCCTTGGGCTTCGGCGAAATTCGCGGCCCAGATTTCTTCTTCTGTTTCTGGGACGGGCACGAATTGAACAACGGCGCACGAAATAGTCGCGTATTCCTGCAATCCTTGTGAGCCAGAGGTCCAAGTGACAGCAGGTATCTGATTTGCTGATGGACTGACAGTAGCAAACCCTAGCCTATTGTCAACGATTGAGGGGTTGCTTTTTAAATCCCAAGGTGTAGAGACATTCAATGTCTCAGCAGTTGGAGAAAATTCTGCACGTAAAGTACCTGCCGCAGAAAAGCCAAGCGACTCGTCACCAACGGCAATGCGGGCCGTTACAGAATCAGTCTGAGACGTTGCTATATTTTCCAGCCCCAGTGAACCTGATGCGCTTCTAAATACAATAAATCCGAGGCCGAGTCGATCGCCGGAATTGGTCAGGTTGATGGTCTTCCCGGCGTCACCTGATGCTGCAATTTTTGTTGCGACCCGGGTTACCGCTAATGAATTAGCCGGAAGACTTTCTTCGGCTTCCGTTGTGAATCCTTCCGGGTTGTTTAACTCGGCGCGAGTCATAACAACCATCACGATTAAGTCGCCAGGCTGCGTTTGCGCGGGGATGTCTGACGAGATAGAGACAGTGCCCGGAGTTGAATTGTCGTTAGCGAATACCGGCGCAATTGATGCAACGATTGAAATACTCATGGCGGCGTTGCCTTATGGGGATGTGTAACGTCCAGGTCGCCCTCTAGCCCCCAATCGTGCGCAAGATACCCTTCAAACTTCTGGCGAAGCGTTGCACTTGCAGCGCCTTTCATTATTACAAACTCTGCAATCTGCCCTTTTAGCGGCCACGTTCCATTGCCGACCGCGCCCAGCTCAAGCCGTATGGTTGGCGCGTTCACGGGGACTATCGACGAGTTCACAAGCGACGTGTCTATCGGCGTCTGAGCGATGCCGTTGATCCACTGCGGAGCGCGGTCGGCGGCTGTTACCAGCGTCGGGTCAGACACGATAGAAAGAACGATAGCTGTCTGCGCTGGAGCTGAATCCTGCTTGTAATGAGCGACCGGGCGCACGTTGTTAGCATCAGCGGATATGTGAACAAGCGTGTCTGAAAAAGACAATGCAGAACGATCGTCGTAACGCACGTACATCCCCCGGCCAAACGTGCTGCCGCCGTTGTTGCCAAATATTCCATAAAGATCATCTGGGTTGGCTATTAGCCCAGGCTTGATTACGGCGAAAACCGAAAAGCCATCGGCGTTATTCAGAAATTCCCAGACCGCAGGCGCTGCGGTGTTTCTAAGCCAGTCAGCATCAAACCGCAGCACGTTTTTGCCGCCGATTGTATCAACGCCAGTTGTTGGCCTGAGCGCGGTTGTCGTTTGTTCGTAGTGCCGAGAATTGCCCGATTTGTCGTTGATCTGGGTGACGCTTCCTGCGGTGTCTGTGATCGTGGCTAAGTCGTCGGACTTGATCCATACTTCGGTCGTTTCGTCGGCTGGTGTCCACGGCCCGGCAAACTCAAACCCATCCGTCAGCGTAGCCGATTCCGCGCCCACTGTGACCACCACGTCCACGTCACCCGCTGTTCCGGCTGGGGTGTCACAAGTGATCTGGGTTGCGCTGTCGATCACGACGCTGGTGGCTGATGCGCCGCCGATGGTAACGGTGGCCCCGGCTTCAAACCCTGTCCCGGTGATCGTGACCGATTCGCCGCCGGCTTCGTCGCCCGTAACCGGGCTAATTGCTGAAATTGTCAGAACGGGTTCTGGTTCTATGAACCCCTGCAAATCCCCAAAACGGGCTTTTTTCGTAATTCGATAATCGGCTGAAACGTCGGCGCGGTCTTGCTCAGTAAACGTGGCGACGATGCCAGCGGCGCGGTCTTCGGGTATGGGGCTCCAGTTGCGCGCGGCCTGCACTCGATCGGTGATGCCGGGGGGCAGGTCGTCCCAGATCTCTGCGCTGTCGATGTCGATGCGCTCTGGCCCGACTTCGGGCAGGGTGTCGGTCACGTCGGCGGGGTTTCGGATCAGGCCGCTGTGAACTTTTGCGTCCAGCCCGTGATAAACCGCACCGCCGCGATCGGAGGCGAGCAGAAATAACAGATCGTCGGCTGATTCGCTGTTGGAGACGAGCCAGCCGGTCGGCATTTCGCCAGTGATCGTGTCGTGTTCGTCGACTGAATCCTGATCGACATTCAGCACAGGATCAAGGCCGGCTTCATCGACGATGTAAGGCACGAGACCGGCGTAGCGGTCGACGACCTGCCCGACCTCAATCACGCGGATACTGTGAATTAGCTGGCTGGCGTCGGTGGCCGGGTCGCAGGCAAATCCCAACGCCAGTACGGGGCCATCGGCCATAAATCGAAAGGCGCTTTCGCCGTCATCGGTGAGCCGGCCCTGAAAGGTCGAGAACGTGTCGCCTTGGCCCTCTACGGGCGATGTGGCGGTTTCAACGCCGGCCCAGCGCGCGATGATTTCTGCCGGGTCTTCGTCGTGATCGAATTGCAATTCATAGCTGTTGCCAGGGACCATGCCCAGATCGGTGTGCAGCGTGATGACGTTGCCGGAGTCCTTCAAATACACGCGGAACTTGATGCCGTAGACGTGGAGCACGGCGTTAAGAACCGGCCCAATCGGTGACGGTATCGGCTTTTCAGAACGCCAGCGCAGGCGAATCTGGAAGCCGGTTTGCTTGCAGTCTGCACCAGTGAGCCGCAACCCCATGGTGCTGTCGGTGGTGATCGTTTGCGTGGTGGTTGTGGTGGGAACCGGCGTAAACGCGGTCTCGTTGACACTTGATCCATCAATGCCGTTGGCGCTGACCGCGCCGCTGGCTTTGCGAATCACGATCTCTTCCAGGCCGGCGTCAAGCACGCCAAATCCGGTTTGCAGTTCTGCGGTGTGATCAATCTCGATATAGTCGATTACCGCGTCGTCTGGAAGATCGGTGAACGTGAACCCACTGAATGAAACGCCATTGCTCAATGTTCCAGGTGCTTGTCCTGTTCCCCATGCGATACGCAGATACCTGGTTTCATCGGCGGGATCATCAACAAACTCCCACTGGTCATCAATGGGCAGGGTCTGCCCGCCGGTGCCCACTGTTGAGACAGCGACATTCCCGCCAGCCCATCGCTCGCTAGCCCCGGCAAAGCTTTCGAAATCAAATTCATAGGCCGACGCGTCGATATTGAGCTGCAGGCCTTCGGCAGGCGATGCGGTCAGCACCGCCGTGGCGTCTGGTGAATTGTCTACCACGGTGTAATCAGTAAGGTCAGTCAATGCCGTGAAGTCGCCCGCGTCGGCAGCCAAGTCAATCACATTCTCGATCGGAACAGGCGGCCCGCTGATCGTGCCGGTGATCGTCAGCGTGGGGTTTGCGTCAAGAATCCATCCACGGTCACTGAAATTCCACGCCGTGATCGGGTTGCCGCCTGCGGCTACCTGCCACACAAATCCTAGATTCCACGCCGCGACATATCGGAGTTGTCCGGGGTCGACCGGCAAGCCATTCACTTGCAGCGCCTTGCCCAGCACAGCGGGCACGCTGGTGTTATCCAACCGCGGGTTGGCTTGCCCTTCCTCGAAAACAACGGTATTCCATGGGCTGGCGAGCGCCTGCAGGACATTGCCGAGCGTGATGACCATCTGGCTGCGGTTGGGGAATCGCAGGGCTTCGTTGCGCGCCACGAGCACGGGCTCCAGATCGGCCCAGGGGGTGTTTGGTGATCCGCGGCGAATCTCGGTTTGAAATCCCTTGACCTGGTAGTCGACCCAATCGTCGAAAAAACCGCTGGAGTTGACAAGGACAAGTTCGCCAATAGACAGGGGCGCTGGCTGGCTATGGAAGGCGTGGCGGGCTTGTTCAGACCAGGTAATTTCTGAACCGGGGTCGATCAAGGGCCAATACACGCCCCGCTCGAGCGCGGCCGTGTTGCCGATGTCGAAATAGCTGGCATCGGACACGCCAAGCGCTCGGAGCTCGCCATCAACCGCGTACTGAATACGCGCAACAATCACGATTGATTCGCTCACTGCCCCGGCCCCCGCCGCGTGGTTTGACGGGCATTGATCGCTCGAACGATTCTGTCGCCCGAGCCGCGCACATCGTCACCAACCCCGGCAGTCTCAGTCACCAGTTGGCGGCGGTCATTATTTCCGTTTTCGGTTAGATCACCCAACCGCACAAGCTCGGCACGCAAGCTGCGAATTTCATCGCGCAGCGCCAGATTATCAGCACTCAGCGTTTGCTCCAGCGAGATCAAGGGGTCAGGCCTCGGCAGGATGGTCGAGCCTGAATCAGTACCTGGCGGCTGTGGCCCCATGGTCGAGCCTGAATCAGTACCTGGCGGCTGTGGCCCCATGGTCGAGCCTGAATCAGTACCTGGCGGCTGTGGCCCCATGGTCGAGCCTGAATCAGTACCTGGCGGCTGTGGCCCCATGGTGGTCTGATAGGCGTAGAAAGCTGCTTGAGATTCCGGCCGGCCAGCAATGCGCCTCAGCGATTCATCAATGCTTTCGCGTGTGGCCTGGGCTGCTGTCTGGGCCGCTGAAATATCCAGCAAGGCGCTCAGCTCATCGTCAACGCCGCTGACCAGGTCATTGAAGTACGTCGAAAGCGCATCACCCGTGGCGCTTGGCAGCTCGCCGGTCACGGCTTGAATAAGCTGCCCGATGGGGATACCGAACTCTTCACCGATCGCTGACGGGCTTTTGCCGGTGAGGCGAGAGAGCAAGGCAATTTGCTGCACCAGCTGCCCGCCGAGCTGGGCTTGCTCCAGGGCAGAAAGCGCTGTGCTTTGAGTCGCGCTTTCGATGTTGGCAGATTGCGCAAACGTCGGTGGCTGGCCACTTCCCGGTGGTGCCAACCCGGCGATAGACTCCATCGCGTCGCGCACCTGCGACTCAAGTTCACCGAACTGATCGGAGCTGGTGTCGAAAAAAGTAGCGCCTTCGCCGAGCAGTTGATTCGCCAGCCCGGGCAGGTTGCCTAGGGCACTGAAGTCGCCGGCCATAATCGCGGCGATCGCGCTGTCGAACTGGCTTTGTGCCGTACCCAACCGCTCTTCAGGCGTCAAGCTGCTCAGGTTGCTCAGCAGCTGGCTGTCCAGCCAGTCCTGCACGCCCTGCAGGCCGTTGATGATGCTGTCGCCGATGTTGCTGGCCGACGACTGCACGCTGCTGGCCATCTGGCTGAAGGGGTCCTCGCCGGTGCCGAACAGCTGGTCATTCAGGCTGGCGATGCTGGCTCGAAGCTCGCCGACAAAGGCCTGCTGCTGCAGGTGCGCAAGCCGTCGCGCGGCGGCAAGGGTCTGCTCTGATCCGCCCAGCTCGCGCGCCTGGTTGATGTTTTCAGCGACAGCGCGGTTGAGTTGGTCGTACTGCGCCCAGCTAGGCGCGATCAGATCGAGCGTTTCTTGCTGCAGGCGATTCAGCAGGGCTTGCGCATCAGCCTGCTGCTGTGCGATGTCGGCCGCGTCTTGCTGGGTGTCGTTCAGCGTGCCCTGTGCGTCGATGTAGTCCGCCACCGCGACGCCGGCATTCAGTAGCACAGCGGTCTGGGCAGCGGTCAGCGTGCCGAGTGAGGTCAGCGACTCGAACAATTCTCTGAAGCCGGCCTGCGTCAGCTGCCCGGCGTCGAACTCGACGCCGTCAACCTCAGCCAGCAGGCTGGTCAGCAGCCGGGTCGCTTCTTGCGATGCCATCTCCGACTGCGCCTGTGCGCGATCGGCTTCGGTATAGAACGCTTCGAATACGCGATTGAACTGGGCCGCGACCTTGCCGGCATCGTCACCGAACATCGTCGCCAGGTCAGCGCCAAAGGCGATGGCCTCCATTCTGGTCTGACCAAACCGCGCGCCCAGCAGCGCCGACGCGGTGTCGAGCGTGCCGAGAATCTGCGAAGTGCGCGCGAAGGTGTCGATCAGCGGCTCATTGCCGATGCGCACTTGCAGCAGGGCACTGACGGTGGCGGCAAGCTCGGGCGCGAGCTGGCCGGTTTGCACGGTGGCGCTGTCAACGCCCTCGCCCACGGTTTGCATCGCGGCATTGAAGCCCGAGACGCTGTCGCTGATAGTGGCTACGGTTTGTTTGATGAAGTCGCCCCCGCCCCCGCCGCCGCGCGCATCCCCGCCGCCTGGTGTGCCAGGGTTGACGGGGCCAGGCAGGGTCGGCTGGGTAACGGTGCTGACGAAATCAGCGGGCAGGCCCAGCGTGGCACCGGCCAGCAGGCTGCGATTGACGGCCATGACGCTGGCCAGGTTCTCCAGCTGCCCCTCAAGCGACTCGGACGAATTCACGAAATCCGCGACAAAGGAATCGAAGGTTCTCACGATCGCATTCAGTCGCTGGCGCAGTGCCGCCTCGACGTCGTTATCGAAATCACCGGTGTCGCCGCCGAAGCGATCGGCCGCTTCTCTGGCCTGCGGCAACAGCCCGGTGCCGCGAAGCGATGCGGCGATGCTGGCGTCCATCTCTTCCAGGGCGTTGACGAACTGGGAGCGGGCCTGCCCCTCGATGCGGCGGAATCGGATGTCGACCTGCCCCAGTGCCGTGTCAATGCTGCGATCAGTGCGGTCGCTTCCGGTGCTGCCCTGGCTGCCCCTGAATTGAATCTCGACCGCCTTTTCGCCGATCAGCCCATCGATGAGGCTGCCCAAGACCTGGCCGATCATGCCGCCGATAGGTCCGGCAACCGCCGTACCAATGGCGCCGCCGATCGCCGCCCCATACTGCCCCTGAAAGGCTTGGCCGATCGCCATCGCGAAGCCTCCCGCCACCCCTTTTTGTGTTTTGCTGTTTTCGAAGGCCGTGCCGATGCCTTTGGTGGCCGCGTCCTCGAAGAATTTATCAGCGACCTTGCCGAGTTCTTGCGAGCCAAATCCGGTGAATGCCGAGCCCAGCGCATCACCGATCGACTGGCCATTGAAAATCGACTGCGCTAAGCCCGCGCCGATAGCGCTGAAGGCGCCACCACTAGACTGCCCCGCCCCAGCCCCGCGCTGGTTCTCATCATTGAAGATGCGAACGCCAGTGGCGGCCTCGATGAACGCAGCAGCGACCTCGCGCATCTGATTTGCCATTTCTTCAGCCTGGCGCTGGCGTTCTTCCATCGCGCCGGTGGCCGCTTCCAGGGCGTCTTGCTCGTCCAGAAGCTCATCGCGCAAGAGCTGCAGCTCGCGGATCTGTTCGACGGTGGCACCGTTGGCGGCTTCCTTGGCGATGGTGTAGTCCAACAGCGCCCGGGTGCCGCCGATGGTTTCGATCTTTTCTTCACGCAGTCGATCAATCTGGTTCTGCAGGCTGGCCGCAATCGAATCAACAGCGCGACCCAGGTCTTCAACCGTCGCTGTGCTGGTTTCAGTGGCTTCGGAAGCTCCTTCTGTGGCCGTGTTCAGCTGCTCAAGCTGATCATTCAATACACCAGCGGACTTGCGCAGGTCGTTTTGCTCTGAGGTTAGCTCACGCACCCGATCGGCCATTTCTTCCGGTAGGCGTGGATCTCCAAACTGGGCCTGTTCCATCCCAATCTGAATTCGCTGCAGGCGTTCAAGTTCTGCGTTGATATCAGAAACGCGGGCACCAATCTCGATCAGGTCTGATTGAAGCTGAGCAGATCGGAATGCAACCGTTGATTCTCGCGCTCGGTCGATTCGGCTGGTGAACTCGTCAAACTCTTCGCCCGCTGCCCGGATGTTGTCTTGGAGCGACAGGTATGTGATGCCGAGCGTTGACAGAAGGGCAATGGTGACGCCTACAGGGCCGGTTGCAATAGCCACCGCCCGACCAAATAGAGTCACGCCAATGGCCGCCGATCTGGACGCGCCGTTCAGTGTTAATTTGGCGGCGGTCAAGCGAGCGACCCGGACCTCGGCCAGCGCCATTTGAACGATCGCTTTAACCAGCGCGCCGGTGAATCCGACTGCAATAATTGTTCCAGTGACCTGAGCGGCTCGGCCTACATCTTCGAGCAGTTGCTTGAATACGCGCTGACCCTGCTCCGTGTTGGCCAGGAAATCGGCGTAGTCAGACAGCGGCTCGATCAGATCAGCCATGAACGCATTGCGCATTCCGGCTAGGTTCTGGCTTAGGACGCCCATTGCATCATTGAAGCGAACGGTGGCCTCTACCGTATCGCCTGAAATGGTCGCCCCGGTCTGCCGGAATTGCTCACGCAGCCGCTCGATTTCACCTGATCCCTGACGCAGCATGGTGACCATACGCGCGCCTTCGGAGTCGAACAGCTTGAAGGCAATGCGCAGCGCTTCCTGCTCGCTTCCCGCCTTTGAGATTTCGTCGGCGAAGATGCCCAGCAGTTCGGTTTGAGACTTCAGGCTGCCATCTGCATTGCGCAGCTCGACGCCAAGCTCTTTGACGATCGTGTTCAGTTCACCGGTGTCGTTCGCGGCTTCGCCTACGCGCCGTGCAAATCTCTGCATGGCCATGTCGAGCGTTTGGCTGGTAACGCCCGCGGCCTGCTCTGCAGCAAACCGAAGCTCTTGAAGTTCCCCAACGGTCAGAGAGACCGTGCGGGACACCTTGTCGAGCCCGTCAGCCTCTTGCGTGAAACGGCGCAGCTCACGTCCCGCAATGGCCAGGCCTGCGCCGCTCAGCGCGCCAAATGCCGTGGCCAGCTTTGTGACCTTGCCCCGTGCGGCGTCCAGGTCGCGCTGAGCAAAGAACAATTCACGATTGACCTTGTTCAGCTCTTTCTTGGCAGACCGGCTGATCTGCTGCATGTCTCGTTCGAATCCGGCAGCGTTTGCTGCCATATCCAGAACTAGACGGCCAAGGGATGTGGACACGGTGTTACCTCTTGTTCACGCGGACCGGAATGCCTGATTCTGAAAACAGCTCAATAAGCATGTTCACGTCGTCACGGGATGCAGTGGGTTGATGGTTTTCGCGATACCAGTCAGGCAGAACCAGATCAGCCGGCTTGGGTGGCTGGTGGCCTTTTTTGCTGTGCGCTGATAGATAGGTCGACAGAAAACGGGCAAGCATGTATTCAACACGACGGCCAGAGTCAGGCTCGCGCGCGTAGTAGCTGGCCCAATAGGACATTTCCCAGTCGGGATACTCCGAGAGCACTTCAGAGAGTGACCGACCATGACGGTCAGCCACTCGCATACAAAGACGAAGCGCTTCGGAGTCTAGGAGTTTCCCTCGGCCTCCTTGGCGCTGGGCTCGGTTTTCTGCTTGTGCTCGCTGCCAGCCTGATAGAACGCCTGAACGAACTCGTCGGGCACCTCATCGTCGAAGGCCTTGCGGTCGGTGTAGGCGCGTGATCCGTCTTTGACTCCCAAGTGCAGAAATGCGAACAACGCTTGAAACTCGAACAGTGCCTTCAGCTGCGCGGGGGATAGTTTGGCCGCAGCTTCAGCGCCCGCCTCTTCGGCGTCACCCTTGGCAATACTTGCCGCTGCTGATCCGGCTGTATTGAGCAATCCTGAAAACGCTTCTTTGAGCTGCAATCCTTCGCCCGCTGAGAGTCGGCGAAAGTACACGTCGTCGATCTCGTTGCCCTTGATAGAAACGGGCAGAATGTCTGCCCGTGCTTGGTTGATGTACTGATTAAGTTTCATGGGTATCAGCTCGCTGGGGTGATGGTGATGTCGCCTGAGATACGCATTGTGATGCTGGCCCGCCAGACTTCGTTCGTGGTGAAGTCCTTCTGAAACGCGCGAATGCCAGCAGTGAAGTCCAGGACCGTGCGATCAGTAGGAAGCACAAATGCCGATGTAAAGCTCGGATCAGTCGCCGACTCTGAACAGCAGATCAGAATGCGCTTGTTGTCACCGCCCACCAGAGCATCGATCGTCTGATGGCTTTGGTTCTGCGGGTCCCAGTTGACGTTCAGCGATAGGCTGCCGTTGTCCTTGAGTGCCGTCAAGTATTCCATTGCCTCAGAATCAAGGTCTGTGACGTCAATCTCTCCAGCTTCACCACCAACACCCGTGCCGCCAGTAATCTGGCCGAGTTTTCGCACTTCGTTGCCGGTGTCGGCATCGTCAAGCAGGAACAGGTGAGTTCCCTGGGTTTTAAGCTCCGACATGATTGTTCTCCTTTAAAAAAAACCGCCAGAACGGCGGGAAATAATGAGTTGAACTACGGGTTCTAGCGAGGCTGCCAGACCGTGTAGTCGAGTTGCACACGATAGCTTTTGGTGTCGGGATCGATCGGGTGAACGATGCGAACGTGCTGATGGCCCCGAGCGTCCATCACGTTGCGAACAGCCGTGGCCAGGTCCAGAGCATCCTGTGGCGTTTGCGCCCAGCAGTCGATCTGTACTCGATCACGGTCAATCGTTGGAACTTCTGAAATATAATTCTCGGCACCGCTGGAAGGCAGAAACCAAGTGGCGTAGGGATAGGCCGGGCTGTCCCCGGCATCGCCGAACGGGTACAGCCGCGTCCCTGCAATCGCATTGACGGCGGCGACGTTCAGCCATTCATAGATTGGCGGTATCACTTGGCCAGCCTCTTGGTGATTCTTGCAATATCGCGCGACAGAGCAGCCGCGAAAACGTTAATCGGTTCATCGCCGGACTGATCCAGTGTCGGTCGAAGAAAGGGCTGCGCGGCCTGTTTCTCGGTGCCGTTCTCGACGAAGCCGCCCCAATAAAACCGCGCGGCATATCCGACACTCACTCGGGCGTAGTGGCCGTCACGTTCTGGCTCAGGATCACGCCGGCGAAGGATGTTGTCCTTCAGCCGTCCAACGATCGAAAAGCCTTTGCGCGCGTGATTGCCTGGCCCCAAACCCGCCGCATTGGCTTGCGCCTGATCGCGCCAGATGCCAGCGGCTTTGAATAGCGCTTTATTGATCGGCCCACCGCCCTGGGGCGCCACATGATCCGGCAGCTTGCTCAGTGTGTTCAGCAGTTCCGCGAGGCCTTTGACTTCTGATCGATCAGCCATCGGTCATGCCTCGGGCGGCTTTGATCTTCATTCGGCGCTGGCGTGTTTCGTCCAAGGTTGGCGGCTCGATCTCGTACACGTCGCCCTCGAAAACAATACGATTGGCTGCTGTTATGGCTAGTCCGGCGTGCATCTCGAACTCAACCGAAACCTCGCTGTTTCTGGCCGATGCTGCCTGTTGCTCGCGTGACGTTAAAGCGCGATAAGCGGCCGGCACGTCGGTGTATTTGTCGGACCAACTGCGTGTTCGCACGCCGGTTTGGGGGTTCGTAGTCTCGGTGTATTCCTGCACGTTGATGCTGTGACGCATCGCGCCTAATGAGCTCAGTGTCGCCATTTCGTCGGGTCCAGTAGTGATTCAGCCAGCGGCTGTTCAAACTCGATTTCGCAATACTCGAACGCTTTGCGCATGCTTTCAAAGTTGCCGCGCATGACTTGATCCATGTCAATTTCAGGGCACTTCATCGAGCATCGCAAATCCTGCAGACGCCAGATGCAAGCAATGGCCCAGTCGTGCCACTCTGATTCCGTCTGGTAGGCCCGCATGAATGACGTATCCATGCACGACTTGGCGATTGATTCCACTGATCGGCGAACGATGACCCATTTCGCTTCTGGGAAGGCATCAGCCCAGGTGCGCCAGACCAATGACAGCTTGGCGTCTTTGTAGGCCCATGGCCCAGTGAAATGCTTTTCAACGCGCGCACGCAGGGACGAAACGGGCGGGCTTACGCCAATACTCGGCAAGCGAGATTGCCCAAGCCGATCACCGCCTGCCCGCTCGATCATCGGTTTTAGAAGGTGTTCTCGAATGGAGGTGTTTTCAAACAGTCCGTTCACGGTGCCAAGGTCGAGCCCGTGGGCCTTGAATATGCTGGCGGTCAAGCTCGTGCCTGATCGGGCGCATCCGGTAATCAAGACAGGCACAGGGCAGTCTCCAAATCAATGCGCGGGATGCACTCCAGCGCGGTTTGTCTTGAGGCGTTCACCCAGTCAATGTTTGGGTGCGTAGCGACCAGCCGGCCGATCCAGTTGCGCCACAGGACGAAGTGCGACGGCTCTGGGTTGGGCCAGCCTTTCGGGTGCGGGCCGTGCCAGTGCTTCTGCGCGCTGTCTTCCATATCGAAACCAATCAAGATAATGCGGGTAGCCTGAAAGCCCTCAGCAGCCAACCTGAGCGCCCGTTCGCCGCTGTTGCCCGAGTCTGATGTCCACTCAGTTGCGTTGATATTTAGTTGGTCCGATAGTTTGGGCGTCTGGCACCAGAGCTGCGCGCCGGTCGCTTTGGCTTGCGGGTAATACCGGCCCCACCACCGCCGGTCGGTTGCGAATATCGCATCAACAATCGGCATCAGAAGAAACGTATTGTTTACCGCGATCGCCAGGCGGTTGGTGCCGTTGCGCCAATCACTGACCCGCGCGGCATCGGACTGGCACATCGAAGGGCCGGACGCCAGCACGCAGACCTGCATTAGAAACCGACGCGGGACAGTCCGGCAATCAGGTCGTCGTAGCTCATAGGCATGCGGCTGGTAATGTTGCCAACGTTCACGGCTTCGCGGTTTTCGAACCAGGTGGCAGCGGCCAAGGCCATTGCCAGAACCATGCGCGAATACATAGAGTATCCAGCCGGGGCCACTAGAAAGAATTCACCAGCGCCAGTGTCAGTGATATCAACCGCAGATCCGCCCGGCGTCTCGGCCAGCTGCAGCGTGTCGGTTGCCGCGTTTATAACAAAGTAATTACGAGCCGTTAGGCCAGCCGGTAGCGTTCCACCAAAGGTGATCGGGCGAAGACAATCGCCTTCTGAATGGTCGTGGCTTGGCGCGGTGATTGTGTCGGTCGCATCATCAACAGTGAATGGTGCGGCATAGCCTGCGCGGTACTCCACACGAACAGCGCCCGGGGCGTCATCGGTTACAGGCCAGAGCGCATCGTCAGCCAGGGCAAGTCGGAACCACTCGCCGGACTGGTCAATAACCAGATTGTCCAGATCGAAGGTTCGCTCGACATTGGACTGGTCCAGATATTTCAGCGAGACCAGCGCGCGAACAGGTGAACGCGGGATGCTGATCGCTGCAGGAAACCGATCAAGGTAAAGCACACGGGTCTGCTGTACAAACAGCCGCCCGGTGTCGTTCTCTACGGTTTCGCGGCCTGCCATCATGTACTGGTCGCGAATAATGTCGTCGTGCGCGGTGACGGCAGCGGCCAATCGGGTGTGCTGTTTGATCCAGCTAACATCAACAGGCTCAGCGCTGGGCGGCACCGTCACGACGTCGTTGATCATCAATCGGCCTTCTTGCTCGCGGCCTTCTTGCTCGCCGTTTTCTTGGTGGACTTGCTGGCTTGGTCGGCTTCCACTTCGACCGCCGCATCGCGGTTGATGAAATGATTCGCCGAATCTTCGGGAAGGCTCACCACTTGATCGACCTGATACTGGGTGCCTTCAGCGTTCTGGACCTTGTAGCCCCGAACGAACTTGATCGCCTTCTCTTTCTGCTTTGGCATGATGCTCTCCAGAAAGGGGCCGGCAGCGTGGCCGGCCCCGGGTTGGTGGTGCAGCTTTAAACGACCTCGCCAACGGTGCTGGCGTTGAAGTCCGAAGCCGGGCCAT
>Ga0307980_1000094_pt1 | contig 43292 bp, 58 predicted proteins | sample OrgLakmetage1060_FD_201817 | JGI IMG/M metagenome (GOLD analysis project Ga0307980, IMG submission 201817) | Saline water microbial communities from Organic Lake, Antarctica - #1060 | ecosystem: Environmental > Aquatic > Non-marine Saline and Alkaline > Saline | place: Antarctica: Organic Lake... | reverse complement strand
CAGTTTTAGGAGAATCGATTTTTTCATTTATTTCGTTATCCATTATAGACTTCAATATCTCGTGAAGCAATTCATCACCGGGAAGATCCAACCTACCTTCTTTATGTCTATTTTCAAGATTTTTGAGCAAAACATTTAAATCATCATATGTTTTTAGATTTTCAATAGCTCCTAACAAATCAGATAAACTATATTTCTCTTTAACATCATCAGAAAGACTATCTATAAATTTATATGTTGGTAATAGTTGTTGTACCAAAAGAGGTAGATCATCTTCATGAATTGACTCGTTAATTTGATTGAATTTCTTTAAATGTTTCATATGGATTATTATTTTCTATCATTATATATTAATAAATGAAATCAATTTAATAAAAAAACCGAAACAATATTATGTTTCGGTTTAGTTTAGTTATTGTTTTTAAATATTGTGCATTCCTTGCCCATCATTGATAGAGTTTATGGAGAACACTTTAGGTTTATAATTGTCATTTGTACCTTTTCTTTTATAAAGTGAATTGAACCCTTTAGCTAATCCTCTTTTAAATACTTCGGTGAAATAAGCAAATGCGTTTTTTGATTTTTCTTCATTGAAATTATACCAGTTATCATACATATCTAAAAGTCCTGATTGGTAACAATCTTTTCGATCATCTTCATTCCAATATCTCATTTTTTTAACTGTTCTTTTTCCTAAGAGTTCCAACATCTTTTCACTCTTTCTTGTTAGGTTTCCTTTAGCTTTAGAAACTATTATTTCATAATAAAGTTCTTTGTTTGATAAATACATATTTTGTTTTAGTGGTTTTTTTTGAGCTTTTAAAATTATAATTTTAAAAGCTCAATTATTTGTTATAGTAAAGTTTTTTAAAAAAGTTTAAAGCATAAAGTTACGGAGGTGATTTTTGATCATCTCCGTAACAAATTATACATTAAAATTATTTTCTAACAACTTCCTTGTACATAGTTTCTTTGGTTGCTTCCAAATCAGAAACTAGTCTATCTTTTTCAGATTTAAGTCCAGTTAAAGCGTCTGATAATGTTTTAGATTCTCCTAACATTGTAAGGTTTGTTTCAACTTTATCAATGTTTCTATCTAGATCATCAATGTTCATTTCAATTTCTCTAACTCTATCTTCAAGTTTTCTCTTAGTCTTAACTTCATCACTTATTTTATCTTCATAGAAATAAGTTAAATCGTAACTCATGTTATTCTTAACATCATCGATAAGTTCCATAGCTGATTCGTATTTGTAAAATGAATTACCATATCTTGAATCACATGTGTATAAATATACATTATCTTTGAAGTTGAATGCGAATGACTCCATGAATGGGTTTGTTAAATTAGAAATGTGTTTAACTACATCCAATTCTACAAACTTATCTAAGTTAGAAGATACTTCTCTTATTAGTGGGAAGAAATTCTTATTTACAATAGGTACAATAGGAGAAGAGAATAAGTTCTCTAAAGTAGTTTCTTTTGAAACTTTTTCTTCATTAATGAATATATCATTACTTTCCTTTGTTGATAAACCTATCGTTAAACTTTCAGATATTTTAAAATCTACTCTTTCTTCTGATATCTCAGCGTACTTTAGAGCTGATTCTAACGTTCTTAAAAGTCTTAATTTATCTTGATCTTTAACGTGATCCTCAAGAACTGTTTTATCTATTGAATCTTCTTTTAACAAGAACCATGAATCCTTTAAGAAAGCTACATGTCCTTCTTCTACTGATTCAACAATAGTGTAAACTGATGTTGAAGAACCACCATTTAAAAGGTTTTGTCTTTTTTCTGGCGATTGAGTCAAGTTGTGAATAAAAGTCTTAATTTCCGGAACCCAGTCATAAACTGCTAATTCGTTCATTATCTTAGACATTCTGTCTTCATCGTTATCAAGGTTTATAATCTGTAATAACACATTTAATGGGTGTCTGTATACCATCCCATTATCTCTTGATTCAACAACTTTGTATAAATCTTTTAGTTCATAAAGCAGTTCGTGTATTTGTAAATCTTCACCTAAGCTTTCAACTAACGACTTAACATCATCTTGATAAGTGTATTTTTCTAGCTTTTCAGATAAAGATTGAATAACTCTTTTCTCAGAAGAATTATCAAGAGCTTTTATATGAGCTTCAACAATATTCTCAACATCTGACTGTTCATATTCTAACCCTTTTTTAAACCCGAAAAGTTTTACTTTCAAATCTTTCATATTTTAATTTTAATTTTTTAGTATAATTAAAGTATATATTAAATGACATTTACCTATTTTTTCCATATTTTGTTGGAAATCATTTGTTATTGTCATCCTATTATTATATATTTAGATATAATATTAAAAACCCACAAATGAGGAAAATAATTTTCAAAATAATAATTTATTTAATTGTATGTATAGGATTCTTATTCCTTGCTGTTATTTCAACACTTAAAAGTGTACCATTTTTGATTCCACACATTTTCCTATTAACATCATTTGTTTATTGTTTAAGTTTAATTAAACAAAGAAAAAAGTATATAGAAATAAGAAAAAATAAATTTAAAGATTAATCCCTATCTATCTTCATCTGAATAGTTTCTTGTTCAGAGTCAATTTCAATTTTAACATAATAAATTCCAGTAGAATACTTATCCTTATCACTTATATCAAGTGTTAGGTTAACCACACCTTCATCAAACCTTTCCCCAAATTCTATCGTATCTAAAACTCTAGCCATGTGATCAAATATCTTAACAGTAATATCACCTGGACTTGATAACGATAACTTTAAATTAACCTCATCATCCTCATTATAATTAGGAACTCTCGGTGTTAGATCAGCATTAAATGAGATAGGTATTTTACCTCTTTGAGAATATTTAATTTGGTTATACCAAGTAGCTCCCCTTGCTGGAGCTGTTGTATTTTCATTAAATGCAGGGTAATAACTATGAACTTCAAAAGCAATAGTTAATTTTTTCTCATCAGTCGTTCCTAAATTATGTTCCCTAGCTATCTCTATTTGGTTTTCGTCTGGAACTACAAGAACGGCATCAATATTCATAAAGTTATGTTCAAAGTACATATACTTAAACATCCATAATGTATTCATTATACTTTGAGAAGCCTTGAATATATCAATTTCTGAATTAACTAAAACAGTCAACTCATAATTTGCAATTATCGGTAAAGCTCTCACTCTCGATAAAACATTCTTAATCTCTTCTTGATTTTCAACTACCATACGTAACCAAACATTAGGGTTAGCAAATTCCTCACCCTTTATCCTCATACCATTTAAAGTAACATGACCTCTTGGGTACATATCAGTATTCAATTCAACTTTCCTTTCATTAGACGCAATATCATCTACAAACGAATCCATTAAATAATCTTCATTACCTGTTAAAGAATAGTAAATCTTACAATCCACATCTTTAGGTCCAGATTCGAAAACATTTGTCCACTTTATTTTATTTTCAAGGTTAGACAAGAGACATACGGTTAAATCTCTGAAGTAAACGTCATCAAAGTTAAATTTTTCATTTATAGGCATCGTTTAGATTTATTTCTTTTTAGTATATATAAACTTAAAGTGTCTATCTAAATATAATATTCACATAATAATCAAATAATATGTTAAAACAGAACTTTTTTAAAACTAAATATCGACCTAAGAACTTAGATGAACTAGTACTTTTACCTAGAATAAGAAAGATAATTGAAAATGGAATACATAACCATTTTATTTTCTACGGACCTTATGGGGTGGGTAAAACAGCTTTAGTAGAACTACTGTGTAAAGGTAGACCCTATTTAGAACTTAATACATCAAATGAAACAGGTATTGAAACTTTAAGGACAAAGGTAGATGACTTTTGTTCAAAGATGTCAATGTTTGATAGTAAAGATGACTTAAAAATTGTTTACTTAGATGAGATCGATGGTGCATCCTCAGCTTATCAAGACGCTCTTAAACGTTTCATTGAAAAGAATGAAAGAAATGTTAGGTTTATAGCTACTACAAATTATATCAATAGAATAGATGGTGGAGCTTTAGATCGGTTCTTTAAGGTTGACTTTTCTCCACAAGATCAAAAAGAAGTTAAATACCTAAAAGTGAATTATGCTAAACGATTAGTTACAATTTCAAAACAAGAAGAAATTGATATATCACCTGATGATATAAAAAGTATAGTCAATAAGAATTTCCCATCTTTTAGGAAAATGTTATCAGTCTTACAACATATAAAAATCACTGGTGAAATGAACTTTTCAGTGAAATCTTTTGATGAAGAATTAAAAACTGACTTATATCAGCAAATTCTAAATTCAGATGATACTGAGAAAAATTATCACTTCCTTATGGATAAGTTCGGTCCTGATCAAATGGATGAATTAATATCACTTTTAGGTAGACCATTCATAGAGTTTATAGGGGTTAACAAAAAAGATAAAATTTCTAAGTTAGGAGATATACTTGTTTTAGTAACAAAATATGGAGATATTTTAGACAAAGCAAACTCAGCTGATCCATTAGTAATTGGAACATCATTAATGTATGAAATACAAAAAGAATTAAAATGATTTTTGAAAACCATTTATTTATAATATATTAGATATATACGAATTGATAAAAATTAAAAGATGAACGAAATTACTATTTTAGATGGAATTAAAGTTTCCAACGAAATTAAAGAAGATCTCAGACGAGATATAAAAAAACTACCTAGAAAACCTAGAATGTCTATTATCATGGTTGGTGATGATCAAGCATCACAAGCTTACGTTAATGCTAAGGTAAGAAGTTGTAAAGAGGTTGGTATTGATTGTCAACTAATTTTAATGCCTGAGGAAACACGACAAATAGATTTGTTAAACCAAATATCATCTCTAAATGATGATTCTAAAGTTGATGGATATATTGTTCAACTCCCATTACCCCAACACATTGATAAGGATAAAGTTATTGATAAAATATCTCCCGAGAAAGATATCGATGGTTTTCATCACACCAATATTGGTAGAATGACTTTAAATCTACCAACTATATTACCAGCAACTCCTTTTGGGATAATGTCATTGATAAGACATTACAATATTGAACTAGAGGGTAAAAATTGTGTTGTAATTGGTAGAAGTGATATTGTTGGATTACCTATCAGTATAATGATGGGACACGATGATCAATGTACAGTAACATCTTGTCATGTGAATACTAATAACTTAAAAGATTTCACTAAGATGGCTGACATTCTAATCGTATCAGTTGGGATTCCTAATTTCGTAACTGAAGACATGGTTAAAGAAGATAGTGTTGTTATTGATGTTGGTATAAACAGAGATGAAGAAGGAACACTAATAGGAGATGTTGATTTTGATAACGTTTCAAAGAAAACATCATATATTACACCAGTTCCTGGTGGAGTCGGTCCTATGACAATCGTGTCACTTATGCGTAACCTAGTTTACGCCACAAAAAATAATGTTGAAAATGGATACTATTAAAATAGGAAACACTGTTAAATGGTTAGGTAATAGATATGAAGTAATTGAAGTTATCGGATCAAAAGTTTTACTTAAACAGAAATTCTCAATAGGAACAGTTCTAGCTAAACCTGTTGATATAGCAGATTTAGAAATAGATAAGTAATATATATGAGTATGAGTAAAGAAGATATAAGGGATAAATACTATTTGATGAAAAACCAAAGAAAAATACATAGATTGTATTAAAAAGGGTTATTCAATATTAAAAATGCCAAGTGGTAAAATTTATAAAATTAAAGAACTCGGATAATGGAAGAAGATAATATAAAAACTAATTACTGCATACGAGACAAATATGGAAAGATGTGGATAGAAACTAAAGACTTCTTTTCTAATAATAAAGTTAGGGAAATGATCAATAAATTAAAAAATAGTGATTTGGTTAAATCAATTGATAAAAAATAATATTAACCAAAGAACGCATTTACTTCTGCGTCTCGAATTTTAACATCAATAAACATCATGTCTGAGAATTCCATAGGGTTTTGAGAAAATGTAACATTTAACTCATACCCTATATCATCTAATTCAGGTATATAATCTGAAAATTGCTTAGCTAACTCTCCTTTCACAAAATCAGCATTAACATTAGTTTCAAATAAATATCTTTGTAGATCTCCACCAAAGTTAGGATCTCCAAGTAACTCACCTCTATTTGTAAAAAGAATCATTTCTATTTTCTGAATAATAACTTTAATTATTTCATCCTCAATTATCTCTATATCGTTAAATTTAGGATGTCCTGGGAATTTTATGTAAAAATCTGTAAAATCTAAAGCCATTTTTTATGTTGTTTTATACACTTATATATTAAATTACCCACATTTCATTAAAATTAATCTTTAAATTATTTTTTTAACCCGATTTTTTTGTTATCTTTGTATATAATAATCAGAAACAAATTTAAATAAGTAAAAAAATATGACTAAAGTATTATATTGTCACGGTATGGGTGGTTTTGGAATTACCAACCAACAAGTACTAAGAGAATTCCAATCTAGAGGGATAGAATTAATATCTCCAACAATAAATTATGAACTTTTCATAAATAACAATCACCTATTCGATACTCTCAAAGAGTTAGCAGAGGATGTAGACATGATCGTAGGTAACAGTATGGGAGGGTTTTTCTCATATAACCTATCAAAAGCAACTGGTAAACCATCAGTAAACTTCAACCCCGCTATTTCACCAATAACAACATCTTATAATTGGTTCAATAATGTTACAAATTATGAACCAAGTGAAGATCAATCAAAGAGTGTTATTTATATGTCAACAAGAGACTTTGTAGTAGATCACGATGCGGGAATGGAATATTTAGATTCCCAACCAGACTTTATCAAAGACTCTGATTTTATTGAAAGGTTAGAGGGTGAAACACACTCACTATCATTTTATACAATCTTTAATAAAATGATTGAACTTAAAAATGAACTATTTGGAGAAGAGTATTATGAACTCCCACCAATAAAATTCCAAACTCAATTTGAAGATGAAGATGAAGACCAAGATGAAGACACTCAAGAAGATTACGAAAACGCTGATTAATGTAATATTATCTCCATCTACTATAACTTCAGAATTACTTTTGAAGTGGTTAGATAAAATTTGTTTAGATATCCCTAAATGGATGGAGTCAGATGATAAACAATCAGTTATGGAATCCCATGAAACTGGTTTCCATAGACCAATGAGGTTAAAGAATAAGAATAACCTCACAAGTAAAAATAAGAATAAAAAAAAACACGAATAAAAACCCCATTAAAACGAAGAAAATGAAAGTAGAAATTTCAAATATTTTAAAAGAAAGACTTAGTAAAATAAATGATAAAGTTTCAAACTTTATATTAGATAACTTAAATGCTCCCGAGACATGTTTAAAAAGTAACCGACCTCAATATTTAGATTTTGATGGAAATTTGGTTACATATATAGGTTCAAGTAAAAAGAAAGAGAACCCTTGGAACTGTACTACACGACAAGGAACTAAAGCTGTTAGAGTTCTAAGAAAAGTTTTCACAGATAACTTTATTAATACTAATTTAGATCAAAGAGATATCGAAAATTTTGTATCTTCATGGGACGCATCTCAGAACGACACATGTAGAATCGTTGTGTATAAAGGGTGGGATATTCTTAAAGCTTTCAACTACACAGATAAAATCAATATTAAAAAGTTCCAAGCATCTTGTGCAAATTTTAAACAACACAAAGATAAAAGAGGTAATAATTGGGATGAACCTATGGTAAAGTGGTTTTACTTTTACATTTTCAATGAAAACATCTCAGTGCCATGTGTAATTGAAAATGGTGTTATAAAAGCTAGAACTGTATTATTTACAGGTGAACAAACAAAGGATGATCATGAGTTTAAAAAGGGTGAAACATATACACTTTTAAATGGAGTTTATTCAGAAGGTTCAGAAAAGTATAAACACATCTTATATAATTGGGCTAAAGAAAGAGATTATTTTATAAGAGAATGGTTAAATGGAAACCTTTCTTTAGCAGGTTATAAACTAAATTACAAAACTTTCCCACCAGTTGATTCTATGTATGGTAACTTCACAAAGGGAGTAATTAGTACTAGTTACAATGGTCAATCACTTTATAAATTTAAACAAAATGGTGGAAACCATAAAGGTAAAAATTTAGGATAAAAAGAAATATCCATATAATAAAAAACCCAAACTTTTAAAGTTTGGGTTTTTTATTTATATTTTAATATCCTTATATTGGAAGATCTTGATCTTCATCATCTTCATCCGTTTCTTCTGTGTCGGTATCTTCGTCACCTTCTTCATCAGCTTCTTCTACATCGATATCAGTATCTTCTTCGTCACCTTCAGTATCTTCGTCAGATTCCTCACCCTCTGGGCTTTCAAAATCATCATCATCAAAATTAACGTCAAAATCTTCGTCACCTTCAGTATCTTCATCAGATTCCTCAGATTCCTCAGATCCTTCTGTATCGATATTTTCATCTTCATCCGTTTCTTCTATGTCTAAATCACCTGTTTCATCAATTTCAGAATCTTCTTCGTCATTAAGTCCCGATGCCATTTCAACATCACCATCTAGTACTGCTGTAACTGGTATATCAGCACCATCTCCTAAGCTTTGAATAGCCCATTTTACTAACTCTTCTGCTAACTGCTCTTCAGAAAATGTTGTTTTTATATCCTTCTCTAGTTGACTTTTAACATTTGAAGCGTACTTATTTATAACCTTTCTTTCTATTTCAATGCCATTAACAAGAAAACTTTTTTCTCTTTGTATTACGGTTTCATTGATTGATTGATCACCATTTCTTTTACTTTGAAAAGATAGAAATTCTCTTATATGTGTTCTTTTAGACATAATTGTTTATTTTTTTGTTATACTATATATTAAAGGAAAAAACCCTTTTTGTCAAAAAATAGCTAAAATAGTAACTACTATGATGATTACACCAGCTCCTATACCACCCCAAGTCATTTTTTTCTTTAAATCTCCGATTACTTCATCTTTTTCTTCAATTATCTTATCCTTATTGGTAAGTTTTTCTTTATAAGATGTTTCATTATCTTCGTGAAGCCCTACTTTTTCTCTTAGTTTTTTTATAACAACATCTTTTTCTTCAATTAAATTTCTCAATTCTCCTACTTTAACCTCATAGACTCCTATCTTTTCTTCATAATCATCTATAATTGAAATAGAAAACCCATCTGTTTCTTTATATGATGCTAAAAGATCTTCATACATTTCTAATAATTGTGAATCTTTATCGATCTCATTTAATTGATCAATGGTTAAAATACCACCAATAGTATCTGCATCAACAATATATGGTTTAGGATATTCTTCAACTTCTGTGGTATCAGTTTGTGATAATAATGTAAAACTACTTATTAAAAAAACTAATATTAAACTTATCTTTCTCATTATTTATTAAATTTATTTTTAAGAGATTCAAACAAATCTTCTTTAGATTTAGGTTCATAGTTTTCCTTAAATTCCTCTAACTCTTTATGTTTCTTATCTCTTTCTGCTCGGATCTTATCAAGCTCATTTTTCTTTTTTATAATATCTTCACTCAATGATCCTATTCTATTATTTAAACTATCAATAACAAGGGATCTTTTTTCCATATCAACTTCTAGGTCATCTATTTCTTCTGATAAAGTGGTTATCTTAGTATTTCTAGATTCAATTAAATCACTTAATTTTTTATTTTCGGTCTCCAATTTTTCTATTTTTTCTTCACTATCACTAACAGGGGTGGAAAAATACCACTGATAAAATAGGATAGAGGATATTATAAGTAGAATAACTATTATTATGTTTGATTTATTTTTAAAAAAATTTTTCATTTTGGATCTTTATTTTATTTTCATATATTAATGATATATATTAACAAAACATTCCCTCTAAAAAAATATATCAATTATAAACCATTTAGAGGTTTTTATAAAATATATACTATAACAAAAAAAATAATAAATCAAAAAATGAGATTAGGAGATACCGAAGAATTAGTAGAACCAAAAGAAAAGGAAAAAACTAGTAATGGTAAAGTTATTATTCTACATAATGATGATTTTAATACGTTTCAACATGTTGAGAAATGTTTAATTTCATTATGTGATCACTCACCAAGTCAAGCCGCACAATGTGCTATGATAGTACATTACAGAGGTAAATGTGACGTTAAAAGTGGTGATAACGATAAACTCAAAAAGATTTATCTTAAAATGAAAGCTGAACTATTAACTGTAACCTTAGAAGAGAAATAAGATGGCAAGTATCAGAAAAATGAAAAAGAAAATCAAGTCTACTAATGATGAGAAATTCATCAAGAGAGCAATGTATTCAATGAGACTTACAAAACGATCCTTCGATAGATCACCCAAATTCCAAGTCTAATATGAAAATACTAACGGGAAACTTCTACTATCAAGGTAAATTACATGGGTAATTAAAAGTCAACCGAATAGTAATCTAATTCTTCACCCTTAACTTCAAACTTTAATTCATTCCTTTTAAGTAATTGATGATCATACCATTTTGAAGATTTAAATAATGTCCTTAGAAATGGAATCTCTATGTTATTATTCACCTCATCTATATCTACCATTAAACATAAAACTTTCTTATCTTCCTCTGGGTTATAATCAACAACATCTTCTTGATCTTTTGTAAGTGAAGATTTGTTATATGTAGCAAATATTAGTTCCATTTGCTCACCTGTTGGTTGGTAAGTTAAAGTTACAATATCACCTTTCTCTAGATCAGCTTCATCTGATAAATAAAGACGAGTCCAAGAATAAGATTTAGAATCTTCTGTTACTTCCATTTCAACACTTCTATCAAAACCATCTTCTTCAATGTATTTATTAGGATTTTCATCCATTAACAATCCTTTCTTTTTTAGGTCTTGTATCTTTTTATTTTTCAATTCTTTTCTGTCTGGAAAGTCCATATTTGTTATATTATTTTGTAGTAATTATACTTATAATAAGAAACAAAGTTTTGAAATTACCATATCCTTTACTATATTTACTAAAAATAATAATTAAAAGATGACTAAATGCTATAAAGTTAAAACCAAAAGGTCAATATGTTCCAATGGAGGATATAAGTATAGTGTTTTAACATACAATCTAAAAATTATACGGTTGGATATCAACCTAAAAGAAATGAGAACCTTCAGCGTTGATGATTTTATCATAGTAGAAGATAATAAACTCATTAAGGTTATACCAAGTAAAGTTAAAAACAGTTATAAAAAAAGTAAAAAAGCACAGATTAAAAAATGAATTTCAATATAAGCTTAGAAAATATCCTTGTAGTAACTATGACATTGTTCGCAGTTATTAATATGATGGGTAATATCCCTCTCGTAATAAAGTTACGGAATGAGAATGGTCACATTGAATCAGGGAAAAGTAGTTTAATCGCTACATTCATAATGATTCTTGCTCTAATAGTAGGAGAAACTATATTCAGTTTATTGGGTATAGATGTATCTCATTTTGCTATAGCGGGATCAGTTCTTTTAACCTATTTTGGTATTAAAATGATCTTAGGAATATCAAGTAACGATAACACTTCTGAAATATCAAAAGCAACAGTTTTTCCAATTGCTTTCCCTCTTATTGCTGGACCAGGTACTCTTGCAACCATTATATCATTTAAATCTACATTTACTATTCCTGAGATTTCTATTGGTATTGTGATCAATAGTCTTGTTGTATTCTTTATTTTAAAATCTGCAACATATATAGAAAGAATTCTAGGTAAAAATGGTATAGTTCTAATGGAAAGGTTTTTCGGAATAATATTAATATCAATAGCAATTAAAATATTTCTTAAAAATTTAATAATTGCGTTAAACTCAATTTCAATATGATGAATGGTATGTTAAAAGAGATAATGTTCAATTTAAGGGAAGCTAAGTTAATTCCACGATACGAAAAAGATTTTTATTCTGTTGATTCGTGGAAACCATCACCATGTACAATAGATTATAATAAAGACAAAGATTTTCGATTATTATATGATGGGATATATCTTAATGAGAGAGGTCATGCACTTGACTTCGAAGTTGGGATAATATCAAATTCTGCTGGTTATTATGAATTCTTTGTTGAAGATTATATAGGTAATTCATATTGTAAGTGTTTTTCAGACTTTAGAGAAGCCTTAAAATTATTTATAGATTATAGCTATATTCGTAGACCTCACTTTTTCAAAGATGATGAAATGGGTAATGTAGTGAAAGGGGAGATGAGAGTCAAACCTTATGCTATAGTGACAAAATAGATATTATCCCCCTTCCAAGTTAATTACCAATTTCTTCTTTTTCTATGAGTTCTGAAACTTAATTGATTATTTAACCATATAAGTAAAAAATAATCACTACGAATGAAGATAGAAAACAAAGTTATAATGCTCGATATAGATGGTACTATATGTGATGATATAAAAAATGAAAACAATCACCTCTACGCAACCGCGGAAGTATTCCCAGACTCTCTTAAAATAGTAAACAAATGGTATAATGATGGAAACATCATAACCTTTTTCACTGCTCGTGAAGAAAAAGACAGAGAAGTAACCGAAAAATGGTTAAAAGAAAATGGATTTAAATACCATGGTTTAATGATGGATAAACCTCGTTGTGGAGACCACCAAGAATATATGTGGATAGACAACAGGAAAGTAAGAGGTGTAACCTATACCGACAAATGGGATGACCTTAAAGTGACTAACAAAGATATATTAACTTTCGACTAACCCATAAACAAGTATATCAATAAATGATATAACTAAAAAATAATCACTACATATGTTAGTAGATACTCAATATATGAGAAACAGTAAAAAACTAGTTGTTTCTTACGTCAATAAATCAGGAGAAGTAAAACTTAAATTTTTTGATTGGTACGATCCATTCAAATATGAAATTTGTGATGCTCAAGATCCCCATAGGGAAACAGAATATAAATCTTGGGATAATAAACCTATCAAAAAAGTTAGATCTTACCCTGATAGATACTCAATTTATGAGTTTTTAGATGATCTTCCAGAGGAAGAAAGAAACGAGATTTATGAGTTTAACGAACCCGAAGTTTTCTTTATAGATATTGAGACAGAGGTAGTTGATGGGTTTCCTGATCCAAAAGAAGCACCTACTAGAATCCAATCTCTTTCAATTGTTTATGATGATAAGATAATGATCTTAGGTCAAGAAGAATTATCAAAAGAAGATGAGAAAACTATAATGGAAGGGAACATTGATCAAGGTGGTGACATTGTTGGCGTAACTAAATATTTTGAGAAATATAATACTAATTACAAATTCAGATACATTAAATATGATGATGAATTTGATATGTTGTACGCCTTCTTTAATAAAATGTTACCTAAAATGGGATGTATAACTGGGTGGAACTTTATTGATTTTGACTGGACATTTTTAGTTAACCGAGCAAAGAAACTCAAAAAGACTATTAATGGTAGAGAATACACAATAGACCCAAGGGTTTCATCTCCAACAAGAAGATTAAATGTTCCATTCGGAACAGAATATGAAGTTCCTTCTCATAAAATGATATTCGATTACATGCAACTGTATCAAGCTCTTGATACATCAATTAAAGTGAAAGAATCTTCTTCTCTTGATTTCGTATCAGAAAACTTATTGGGAGTAAAGAAGATCCAATATCAAGGATCGCTTATGACATTACATGATGATGACTACTGTAAATTCATTTATTATAACGCAGTCGATTCGGTTCTTGTTCAATTGATACACCAAAAAATGATGTACCTTAACGTCCTCTATGGTATTTCCTCACTGAGTAAAATTAAAATTGTGGATTGTTACTCACATATGAATGGTTCACTTGCCAGTTTAGCAATTACTGAAGGTGTACTTAGAGGAAGATTTAGAGAACAAGAAGGTATTATTCTCTTTAAAGATAAGACTAAAAATAATAGTGGAGCTCAAGGTATTAAAGGTGGTTGGGTAAAAGACCCTGCCGTTGGTATGAATATGTGGGTTGCGTGTTATGATTTCGCTTCTCTTTACCCCACAACCCAAAGACAATTCTTTATCGCACCTGAGAACTATAAAGGTGTTTTGGATAAGAAAAATGATGGACTTTGTATAAATGAAATTGGAGATCGAGTTAAAATCGATAAAGAAAAGGATGTAGTATGTACAAATGGAGTGGTATTTGAGAAAAATTACTCTCCTACTCTACAAATGTTATCAGAAGTTTACTCAGATAGAAAGAAATTTAAGAAAGTGATGATGGATAAAAAAATAGAGATGGAGAAGCTACAAAATGAGTTAAATATCCTTGAAGAAGAATTAGAAACAGGATTATAATAAGGTAAGATTATTATGTATATGTTTTGATGGATTAATCCAAAAAAGGAGAGTATGTATATGGGGATATCAAATTTAATTTTGAACCATTTTATATTGGGAAGGGAAAAGGTGATAGAATAAACCAAACCATTTATGATAAATCACCATTCAAAAAAAATAAGATAAATAAATTAAATGAATTAAATATTGATATAATTTCAAAAAAAATATATGATAACTTAGATAATAATACATCTCTTAATATTGAAAAGAAATTAATAAGTTTAATCGGAAGGAGAGACTCAAAACAAGGACCATTAGTTAATATGACAGATGGTGGAGATGGTAGGCTTGCATAGGTAATTTGGGATTACCAGGATCCAGTTCGAGTCTGGGACATGCTACAAATAACGGGATGTTATGCAGAGGCTATACAACGGTATTTTGGAAATATCGGTTCGGTGGTTCGAATCCACTCATCCCGACTAAAAATAGATGAAGTTAGTGTGAAGTTAGATAATTTACCTGACGGATTAGTTAATAGGATAAAAAATAATCTTTAATTTTATCCATTTAAAATATTTTCTAAAGGGTGAATTTTATCAAATATTATTTTACCATCTAGTTCAAAAACCTCATCCATTATATTTTCTCGTGTTATTATTTAAACCAATTATTTTTTAACCAATCAAAAGCTTTATTAGGGTCATTAAATGTTTCAGCAGCTCCTGATGATTGCATACCCCATTGATACTTATTATTTTTTTCATTAATTAGGATATAAGGTTTATTTAGAGCGTAAGCCATTCCCATTTCATAAGTCATACCAAAACCTGATTTATTATCAGGGGTTACCCAAGCTATAATAAAATCAGACTTTTTCACCATTTCAACTTCGAGGTCAAACCAATTATCTTTTTCTGTAGCATTTCTAGGATCTAACCAATTAATATCAAAATCTTTGAATTCCTCTATAACTATATCACGCCACCCTGACCATCCACCAGCTAAATAAATAGATGGGGTATTAAATTTCTTTTTAGCTGCACTAAGTTCATGGTAATCAACCTCATGGGGTTTATTTTCATTTGTTTTAAATTTTCTTAAATGTTTCATAGTTATAAATTTTTTTTAAAGTTTTAACCCATTTTGAATAAGGTGTAACTTCTTTTTCTCTGGTTTTACTTTTAGTAGTTTTTACTTCTCTACTTTTAGAATCTTTAGGTTCAACTAACTTTTCTTCTAACCATTCCACATAATCTTCTGTATAAAATGAGTTCCATTTCCATCTTCGATCATGACTCTTAGTCCAGTTTCCTTTTTAAATTCTTCTCCTAAATCCATAACTTATATATTAAACTTTAAACTTTAAATACAACAATCCATATCTGGAAGTAACCATCCTATGTATAATAAAAAACACACAAAGGAAACAAAGGAGATTCTTAAAAAACATAGATCTGAAAATATTTCTAACTCAAAAATTAAAGACTCTTGTCAAAAATTTAATAAACCAGTATTAATGTATGATTTATATATGAATTTCATTAAAAAATTTGATTCGGTTAAAGAAACATCAAAAGAAACTGGAATAAATGAGTCTATAATATCAAAATGTTGTAGAGGTGACATTAAAAACCCAACTAGATATTATTTCAAATATGAAAATGATAAAGACAAGGTTAAAAATAATAAGTTTCTAATTGACAAGAATACTGAATTCAAGTATAATAAGAAAAGATATATTCTAAAAAAACGAAATAAAAAAACAGCTATTTGTTATTGTTTAGATACAAAAACAAATGTCACAATACATGAAAGAGATCTAATAACTCTGATATAGTTGAACTTTACTTATGGTTAAAAAATCACTCACCAAAAATTAAACTGAAATATTCCGATTATGGTGGAATCATATATTCAAATAATATTGAAATACACTACAATAAACTTTTAAAAAGTTCAGAGATTTTTAAAGAGAAAAGGGAAATTTTTAATAGAGGTGGTATCAATATATTTGAGGATGAATGGTTAAATAAAAAAGAAATCATTAAATCTAGATTATTAAACATTTTAGGGTATTCTAAAAGGATATATGCTCGTAAATGCAAAATTAAAGAAATAGAAGATAATTCTTTAATACGAGAATTTTTAAAAAAATCACACACACAAGGTTTTTTGGGAAGTAAAATCAAATTGGGTTTATATTATAATGATGAGTTAGTTTCGATTATGACTTTTGGTAATTTAAGGAAAAAATTAAACCAAAGATCTAAAGAAGGGTCATATGAAATGTTAAGGTTTTGTAATAAGTTAAACACTATAGTTGTTGGTGGAGCTTCTAAACTATTTAAATTCTTTTTAAATAAATATAAACCTAATTATATTATTAGTTATTCTGATAATAGGTGGGGGAATGGTAATTTATATAAAAACTTGGGATTCAATTTATCACAAAATAAAGTAGTACCAAATTATTTTTATATAGTTGAATATGAAAGGAAAGGTAGGTTCAATTTCCGAAAAGATAAACTAATATCAGAGGGGTTTGATGGAAATTCAACTGAAGTTGAAATTCAACACAATAGGGGATATTATAGAATATTTGATGCTGGATCTAAAAAGTATGAATTTAAAAATAAATTAAGGTGGTAGGGTTAAAAATTTATATATAACATAAACAAACGGATAGTGAGATGAGTAAAGAGAAACATAAATTACAAAATGAAATCCACGATGAAGTTGAGGTATATCAAAATAATAAAAATATGGCAAGTTCAAGAAAGAGAAGTTTAAATAAAAGAGAGTTCGGAGAAAGTGATGTTCAACTGAACCCAAAACAAAATGACCTTTATAAAGGGATAAGAAATAACACTCTGACTGTTGTTCACGGACCAGCGGGTACTTCCAAAACATTCACATCATGTTATACATCTCTCGCTTTATACGCAGATAAGAAAGTAGATAAGATAATCATAACTAAACCAATCCAAGAAAGTGGTGAAGCTTTAGGTTTCTTACCAGGAAGTATAGAAGAGAAAGTTGAACCATTTATGAAATCATATATATCTAACTTTTCTAAAATAATAGGAACTCAGAATGTGGAGTTTATGATCGCATCAGGTGATATATGTGTAGAACCACTAGCCTACATGAGAGGTGAAACATATGATGATTCTATTATGTTACTGGACGAGTCTCAGAACTCATCAATGAAACAATTAATGCTTTGGTCTACTAGACTAGGTAAAAATTCAAAAATGGTAATGATGGGAGATACATCTCAATTTGATGTTAGAAAAAGAGATTCTGGTTTTAATGATTTTATTAACATGGTAGATAAAATGGATAATCTATTATCATTTCAATTCGACAATAATGATATTGTTAGAAATGATTTCCTCATTGAATTAACTAAAAGATATGATATTTACCGAAATGAAAAGTATAAAAGGGACGAAGAAAGAAATAATAGAAGTTAATATATAACTAAAGATAAAGTTTAATTATGAAAAAATTATTATCAAAATCTAAGTTAAAAAAATTCTTTAATAGATTTAACGGAATTAATGGTTGGAAAAATGGTCTTGGGTCAAAGCAAGGTGATAAAGTAACCTTAGAATTAAGGATATGGAAATTAACTATAATAGAAATCAGAATAGATTTCAATAAGGATCTAAGATTAATTCTCTTTAATATGGGAGTAGAGTTCAAATAATTATATTTCAATTTTTATATATAAGTGACATTTACCAAACCTAAAAGTGATAAAAATTGGGGTTATTCGATATATGATAAAGAAGTTGATTAAATTTTTCTCTCCAAGCGAACTATATGTTCCAATTAATAAACAAGCAAAAGATCACTTTGCTCGATTATCCAAGGATGAAAATATAATTTTATTTTTCAATACTATAAATACCTGATCGAAGGTAAACGGGATTAATCTGTTACGAAGCCTGGCTATTCGTTTACGCTATAGTACGTGTCCATCCTAGATAGTATCAGCTATCGAGTATAAATCTTTTATATTCTTTTAAATGTTCCATACATTTATATTAAAAATATAGTATAAATATATACCTAAATATGGATTAAGTAGATATGACACAAAATCTTATTATTAATATAATAAATATTTTTACTTAAATTAAACCTTACTACCATTTGGTTAGTATAAGTAAAAACAGAAACAAGTAAATGTTATTATTAAATAAAGATTTAGAACAATATACCCCCCGAAAAGAGCAAAATGACGCTTTGGAATTCGTCAAAGATACGATCACAGAAAGTGATGTTAAGAAATTCATAATGTTAGACTTACCAACAGGAGTAGGTAAATCTATCTTAGCTATGCTTATCTGTCAATGGTACATGAAAGATATAAATAAAACTGCCACTTTTGACGTTATAACAAATAGTAAAATATTACAAGAACAATATACAAAAGATTTTAATTCTATATCAAGTTTATGGGGTAAGAATAATTACCAATGTGAACAATACAGTGATTGTTCATGTAGAGAGGGAAAAGAGTTTAATAAACTTAATAAAACTAAATGTGAAACATGTCCATATGATAACGCAAGAGATGGATATATAAAAAATAGAATTAACCTAAGTAACTTCCATTTATATACTTTACTTAATATTTACAATACTGATATGATGGATCAAAGAGATTCTAATGTTTTAATCATTGATGAAGCTCACTCTTTTGAAGATGTGTTTTGTGATTTCTTAAGTATAAACTTATCAAAAGGTATTTTGAAATCTTTAGGTTTTAAAAACTATAACAATATCAGTAAGAGTATACGACATATTAACTCTGTTGAAGATTTTGTTGATTTTGCTGATAAGTTAACTGAGGAAATAATAAACACTAAGAACGATCTAAAAAGACAAGTTAAAGGTAAGAATAATGTATCAGTATTAAGAAAGTATTCAGATCTAGAATCACTTGAAACTAAATTAGAAAATTTCTTATCTGATTATGGAAAAAGAGAAGAGAATTGGGTATTAGAATATTCATTTAATGATAAGAAAGAAAAGAAAATATCTATACAACCAATATGGGCTTCTCCTTATTTGGATGAATATATATGGTCTAAGTATGATCATGTTATTTTAATGAGTGGTACAATTTTGAACAAAAAACTATTCAGTGAGATCAATGGAATTCCAGAATCTAAATCAGCTTATTATTCGATCACTTCTCCATTCTCTAAAAAGAATAGACCTATTTATTATATGCCATTATCTAGAATGACATATAAAAATAAAGCTAATGCGTTTACTCAATATAAACCTTTCATTGAAAAGATAATGAAAAAATATGAAACCAAGAAAGGTATATTTCATACTCACACATATGAAATTGCTAATTGGATGAAAGATGAAATAGAAGATGAAAGGTTCATTTTTCATAAATCTGATGATAAAGATAAAGCATTACAGAAACATTACAATTTAGAGGAAGATCCAACAGTTTTAGTATCTCCATCAATGTCAACAGGTGTCGATTTAGAATATGATAGGGCTCGCTTTCAAACTTTAATGAAGATACCTTACCCATCTTTAGGATCTACTAAGAATAAGTTACGACAAAAAATGATACCTACTTGGTATACATGGAAAACTATAAGTGGAATTATACAAGCTTATGGTAGAGGTATTAGAAGTTATGATGATCAATGTGATTTTATAATAATCGATGCGTGTTTTTCAGATATAATGAAATATTCATCTGATTGGTTACCTAGTTATTTCTCAGATGCTATTAGTATGGTAAATATGAAAAAAGTAAAAGCTCAAGTTAGTAAATAATAATAAAGAAATGGAAAGGAATTTTATACCATACGAGATAGCATTAGATATGAAAGAATTAGGATTTAATGAACCATGTTTTGGGATGTATATTGAAGATAAGTCTTGGTAACCAGGAGCTTATAGTTACACTAATTATGAATATCCTAAAAATTCAGATGTCAAGCGACTCCCATTTGTTATGTCTCCACTATATCAACAATCATTTGATTGGTTTAGAGAAAAGTATGGTTTGGTTGGACTTATTTGTATAGGAAATCAAGAATACTCCTACGAAATATGGGATGAAAAAAAAGGTAATTCAGGTGAAATGATTTCAAAACATAATCTTAATGGTAATTATGGAGAATCAAAAATAAATTGTCTTGAAGAATTAATTAAAATTATAAAAGATTCATAAGGGAGGGGTTATAAATATACACATAAAGCCTATTTTTAAAATAGACTTTTAATATATATGGTAACTAAAAGAATATATAATTTAATGACTGACGAAATAACTTTAGAAAACTTAAAAGATTTAATCGATCACAACTCAACCCTAGTATTAGAATCTGATAAAGATAAAGGATCAAATAATATCAAGGAATATGAGGAAATTACTAAAAGAATATTAAATGATATAAAGGGAGTACCAAATAAAGTGAAAGGTGAAACTGGAACTAATTGGCATTTCGTATTAACATTCGGATCTGCAATACCAGCTTTTTACCCAATACTAGAGAGTTTAATAAGAAACTCAGGTCAATCATTTGACTTTGATATGAAATCAACTGTTGTATATCTTACAATATGTGCTTTAGCTATCGCCTTAAAAAAACCCAAAGAATTATATAAAAGTATTTTCGAAGAGTTAAGATTAAGAGGAGCATATAAATATTTAAAACCTACGGTTGCTTTAATGAATGTTTTAAAAAAGATATTCAAAGTCATATCAAAAAAAGCAGGTAAAGTTATAACTGGTATAGTAGATATGTTTGCATATACCGCTTTATATGTACCATTTGCAATAGTAATACAAGATCTGATAGCTATGAACTCTGTAACATTAGATGGGTTCATACAAGCTTTTACAGGAGATTGGATGGGTAAACTTATATCAATGAGTTTAAGTATAGGAACAATTACAGTTAAACACTTTTTTATTGATCTTATAAATAACCTTAAATCATTTAAATCTAAAGGTATAGATGCTATAAAAAGGGTTATAGATAAACTGAGAAATTTCTCATTATCTCAATTTTTATTTGGTAAAAAATCAAAAACTAGTGTCAATAACGATATAAAGAAGTTTACTGATTTTGAAGGAGATGAAATAATTAATGAAAATAAGTATAAAGATCTAGAAGAAAAATGGGGATCATTAGGATCTTATGTTGAAAATATAAAAAAGGAAATTAATGAAGATGATCAATTAGAATTTTTAAGAGTTGTTGGTAAATACCTTGAAAGTAAGCCAGATATAAGATTGGGAAATGCAGTTGATTTATTAAACGAATTCGATAGAAGAAGATTAGTTAATGAATTACAAAATGATTTCTTAACAGAAAATCACACATCAATCACAACGAAAGAATTTTTAAGTGATATTGAAGATATTTCTTTATCGGGTAAAGGTGGTTTTAATTCATTCATCAAAGTTATAAATGCTCTAAATTTACCAGAGATAGAACCTGATGTAGATAACTGCCCAAAAGATTTCGCTCTAATATTCTCAATGGAATCTTTAAACAAGGAAAGATTACTTAGTATAATGGGAAGGTTTAAATCATTAAAGCCAGCTGTTAGAATTATTAATAATATAGAAGAAAATATTATAGGTTTATACTTTGGTCTTAAATATGAATCTAAAAGGTTTTGGGTCGAATATGGTTTATTAGCTGATGATAAAAGATATATAATTGGAGAATTTAAATTTGGAAGTCCTCAATATAAAAAGATGATGAAAAAAGAAAATAGATCTCTCAAACAATTCCAAAAAGAAATGGAGAATGTTGACTTAAAAGATCTCAAAACTCTTATGAAAGTAAAAGATGATTTCACTAATTTTTCACCAGGATATTTCCACAGAAAATCAAATGCTATTATAAAGGATAATGTATTAATACAAGGTTATTATGGTATTGGTAAATGGGATAGTGGTGTACTTAATAAAGAATCTTATACTAAACTTAAAGATGAATTTAAGGAATGGGTTTTATCACATAAATGGAAAGAGGACGTATTAATAAATATCAAACCAGGTAAATTTTGGGTTTATTTTAAAATAAAATTAAAAGGTAACAATGAAGATATTTAATTTTAAAAAGTTCAACGAGAATAACAGAAGAACATTTAATGAAGCCATTAAAATGAATGGATTTTCAGTGAGTAATACTACCATAAATGAATACACGTTCATATCCGATGGTAAAGTATCAGAAGCAATAGATTTCGAATTTGAAAAGAAAGGTGGAATAATAGTGTTTTCAACTGATGTAAATGCACTAGATTACTCAGAAAACGAATTTGTTAATAAAGTAAAACAAGTCTTAACCTCAATTATGAATAGAGTTTTCACTAGAAAGAAGGTAAGTAAAGTTATGAAAAAACATGACAAGGTTTATGGATTTACGATTGGTAAATTTGTTAAAGGTAGATACAAAGCCGAAGATGGAAGTATTTATGATGAGAACTCTACAAGTGTTGAGATTATAGGAATTGATTCAGAATCTCTTCTTTCAGTAGCAGAAGACATAGCAACAGAATTTAACCAAGAAACTGTTCTTGTTAAAGATTACCAAAAAGATTCTATCTATTTAGCAAATGATAAAAAAGATGATAATGTAGAATAACTTCAAAATATCTTTTCTATAAACTCTGACTCATATGAATTTGATTCAACCCACTTATACACATCACTTAAATTATCACCTACACTAAAAGGGAATTTTGGATTTCCTTTGATATCTATATCAACAATGATTTCTTTTTTTGGTGTAATGTAAAGTCTAATAAGAAACTTTTCCTTTTTGTTCCTAAACAACCCTCTTTTAACTTCTCCCCTAATTCTTAATTCGTTTAACTTTTTGATCCATTTATTTCCCATAATGATGATGACTATTTTTATCTTAATTTATATATAAAATATGAATAGGAAAAGTTTCTTTTAAATATATAAATTAATGGATATAAATTCAAATAAAGCTCAAGATCACCTTATAGAAATAATGGAAAGTAATCGATATAAAGTTGATATAGATCCACCATACATACAATACCATTATAAAAAACTTAACGATAGAAAATTTACTATAAATTATTTGGATATTGAAGGGTTTTTTAAAGAAGTTGATGACTTAGTTAACTACTTAATAAATTACTATAAATCAATACATGGAAATGAAATAAAAAGGATTGAAAAGGTCGAATTTAGAGATAAAAGATTAAATGATATTTTAAAGAATAGCAGTTAAAATATCTATGATCGGGGAACATGTGAAATTACCTCTTGATTTATCAGAATGGTAAATCACAAATTTATTAGCTAAAGATTGAGTATCATGTTCTAGAAAGTCCTCATTATAACCCATACCATTAATTAAAAAATCTAAACCACCCTTTGGTCTAGGAAAATGCGTTTCCATAAAAAGTAAAATTTGACTTTTATCAACATCACCTATAATATATTTATAGAATTCTTCAACAACATTACTGGTTATTTTTCCACTTTTACCATCCTTAAGAGTAATAGATTTTAAAAATTCTTTTAAATTATCATTTGGAACATCAATATCACTCATTGATAATGGATATCTTTCCTTTAAGAATTTTTCAATATCATAAGCTTCTACTCTATTATCAAAATCATCTTCAATGTCTGACCTAGTTAACTCAAAAATATATTGTGATATTTTATCTTTATCTACTATACTCATAATAAGGTCTTTATCATACATCCAATTAATGTGCTTATAATTTTTCTTGAGTTTATCTACGAAATTATATTTATCAAATAATCCCTTTAGGTAAATATCAAGATTCCTAAGAGTCATAAATGAACCATCATCAGTTTCAAGTGAGATAACAGTATCAAATTCACTCCATTCATCAAAATTACATAACTCGCCTTTAGATAAGTTTAAGAATGTAAAAGTATCCAAATAAGGATATAACCCAAAATGATCAATTAGCTTATATTCTTCTAACTTTATTATTGGATGAAAATCATTAACTCTTTCTCCATTCGGATCACTTAAATACCTATTCCCCACCGAAGAGGTTGCTCTATAATACCAACCATTATTTCTAGCATATGTTACAAAAACATCAACAAGATAATCTTCTTTATAATAAATCCTATCTAATATTTTATAACCATTTCTATCTGTCCATACTAAAGCTCTTCCTATTAGTTTATTATGTTCTTTTAAAACTAAGATTTCTATATTCGAATTATGTTCAAAGAATGAAAATGTTTCATCTGGTTTATTTACTAAACATGAGTTTAAAACATGACCTGCTTCCTCTATTTCATCAGCGCTCATACAATAATATTCACTTATCCCATTCTTTATTAATTCAAATTTATTTTCATGGTATTTAATTTTTTGGTGTGATTTATACTTATTAATAAAGTCTTCCAATTGATAATTTGGAATACCAGGAAATAATATCTTTAAAACTTTACCTATCTTATATTCATTATTACCAACATAAATTCTTCCGATGCTTTTTGATGGTTTTAATTTGTATTTCGAGTCAGGTAATTTTTTAGATTCAAATTCTTCATTGTCGATATTAATAAAATCTATTAATAGTTTATTAAGGTCTCTATCATTTTTATATAGATTTTTAAGGGATTGTAAGTCACCATATAGATCTTTGTCGAATTCTATTATAGATTCTGTTAATAAGAAATCATTATAGTTTAAAATACCCATACTTTTTTTATTTTTCATCTAAAGACCAACCACCCTCTTTGACATTATCCTTAAACTCTTGCTCTACTTCTTTGATGTGATCTTCCATGTCCTTTCTATCTTCCTCGATTTCTTTTTCGAGTTCTTTTATTTTATCTTTCATATCAGAAACATTTTCATCAATTTCTTTGATCTGGTTATTCAATTTATCAGTTTGTTCAGTCCTATCGTTAGAATCACTTAAAGTTTTAACAGCAGATAGATCACTTTTCCTTTCACCTTTTAGTTTATCAAAGTAATCTAACTTATCTTTCATTTCTTCAATCCTCTTCATCTTGTTTACAATACTCACATACATACTTAGGAAAGGGTTTCTGACACCATCTGTATCTTCTATGATATCTTCTATGTTTTTAGATATATCCTTTGCATCTTTCCCTCTATTGTCCAAAATCAATTTTTCCAAACTATCCTTTCTATTGTTATAATGTTTGATTTGCTCAATTTTCTTATTAAGGGAATCGGTTGCTAGTTTTTTAGATTGTGAATCATCTTCACCATACTCCAACCTTTCATTTTCAAATATTTTAAATGTTTTTAAGTATTCCATTATATTAGTTTATCATTTGGTGAATCTTCAATAGCTTTTTTCATTTCCTTGTTAAGTGATGGAAGTCTATATAAACCCTCATCTTTTCCTCCAAGTATCATATATATTTCTTTCACATCAAATATTTTATCTTTTAATCCCTTACCATCTTTAAGTCTTTCTATTTCTGAAAGTTTATAGGTATTACTTCCCTTTTCTATAAACTCATTATCTGAAAGTATTTTACCTACATAAACAGGAGTATCATCATCACCACTCATACCTAAGTCCTCTAAACTTCCAGTATCAAATTCCACAGGTATCCCTTGCATATAATTTTTAATAAACCCATAATCGTCACCTAACGTAAATTTAACTTTTATAGATGAAACATCTTTACCCTTATTAGCAGAAAGTGGGTAACAGGTTATTTTTTCTTGTTTTCCTCTTTCCCCTTCTGATTGAAGTACTACATCTAAAATAAAAGGAATCCTTCTTATTGCATCAGTATTAATTTCCACATTTTTAACAGACGTAAATTTAATAGTTTTATCTTCTGTCATTCTTATCCTATGTCTACCAGGTGATTCTTTAATACTACTTTTAACTTTTTTCTTAGCGTCATCTAAAGGAACATCAAAGTGATCTGATAATAATTTAGCTTGTGATCCAGCTCCACCAAACATCTTATTACTATCTAACATAGATATAATAAACTTTTTAGTTGGGTTGTTTAATAAATCACCATATTGTTGAAGTATAGACAATACTCCATCATTCCATTCACGGAAAAGCTTTTTATCTCGAGCAGTATCTCCAACAACCTCATATCTTGACTTCTTTCTTGAAGCTACTTTAGGTGAATATCTATTTGATAGATCATCATACTCTTCCTTAGTTATAGAAAATGAATTATAAGATCTATTAAATATTCTCAATATAGTTATTGGATCAACTACATTTTTCTGATCTTCCTTTTTAGACTTTAAAGTTTTATGTATTTCTTTTAACTTTGAATCAGATATTTGCATCTTCTCTCTATAAACTTTATCATTCGAAAATACCTCATCTATTTTTTCCTTAATCTTTTTAGCCAATGGACTTTCTAGACCGGATTCACTTCCGGACCCTTCCTCAATACCATTTACCTTAACTCTACCTATTTGTAATAGATCACCCCTTCTAACAGTATTATCGAAAGTACTAAAGTTAATAACTCCACCATCAAAGGGTTTTATTGAATATTCTTTAGGATTTTCTTCTGATGATGCAACCAATTCTTTCCATTTATTTAATAGTATTTCACCATTATCATTTAGGATATTTTTAATACCCGATTGTTTAGTGTAACCATCAACTTCTTGATCTTTTCTTTTAGAATACCACCTTAACAAGGTTTTATTATCATCTTCTTTTATATCATCTTCAATACCTTTTCTTTTATGGTACTTATCGTGTATATTTAATATCTTTTCTATTAATGGCTTTATTTCTTTTTCAAAAACATTACCAAAAGTAGAATAATCATCATATGATACTGATGATAAAAGGTTAAGTAATTTAGTTGATAACTCTTTAATTTTGTCATTTTTTATATACTTTATGTTATTATTTAACTCCTTTCTAAGATTTGAAAGTGTTTCTTTAATATCACTTTTATATTTCTCATACCCCTTTTGGTTACCAGTTAATTTAATAATTGATAAAGTAACATCATCACCTCTTTGTATAGGTTTACGCCAAAATTCACTAATTATTTCACCTACTGGTAAAATATTTAATTTTTTACCCTCATCAGTTAAATATTCAAGTATTAAAGATTCAGAAACATTATCTAAACTATTAACAAAAGAAAGTATTTCTTCCATACCATCTTTAACTTCTTTATGAGCATTTATTACTTTACTTGGTAAATCACTATTATATTTTTCTTCGTGAAATTCAATATATTCTTCTAAGTTATCTTTAAATTCATCCAATGAAAAAGGATTAACATTTCTAATGTAACTCTTTAATCTTACTATATTCTGATATACTTGATAGTATTGAACATTTTCGTTTTCATTTTCTATTTGATCAATGAAAGTTATTTTTTCTAATTCTTTTTCTAAATTTTTAAGAAGTTTATTTAAACCACCTTTCTTAATTTTATGTTTAACCTTTCTACCAAGAAAAGAAAAGAATCTACCTACGAAAGTATCTTCCCAAGTACCATCATATATTTGTTCATTAGCTTCTTCAAATATTTTTGAAGTTCCATTAAATTGGTTTCTATTTCTAATATATTTCATTGTCTAAATTAACTTATTTTGTATTATGCTACATCTTCTCCACCTTCATCACTTCCAGCGTTTTCTTCCTTTTCTTCACCTTTGACGATTTGATCTTTTTTAATCTTTATACCATCTGGATTATTTTCTGTTTCCACTCTTACTTGATCATCTTCTAAATCATCTTGATTTTTAGATATAGTAGCTTCATTTTCTATTTCCTTACCATCATTATTAGTATAAGTATATTTAATCTCAGAACCTGGTTCAATACCACCACCTTCTTCACCACCAGTTGATTCTCCTGCTTCTTGTGCAGCTTTTTCAACTTGTTCTTTCATTTTTTGTGTTTTTTCTAATTCAACTTTACTTGTATTTATTATATTTTGTAATATTTCAGAAGATTCAATATCTTCTTCTGTTATACCCATTTCTTCGTTAAGATCAACCATTTCTTGTTGAAGCATTTCCGAAACCATATCTATCTTTTTTAATTTAATATATTCTTCAATAGCTGGATTATCTTCTTCTTTAGCAATTTTTTTGAATTGTATATCAAACTTTTGTTTTAAGTTATCCCTTTGTTTCTCATAAACTTTTTCAGACTTCTTATAAGCTTCTACTGCCTTTTCTATTTTTTCAGAAACATCACCACCTTCTGCTTTCGCTTTTTCTAATTCAGCAATTGCTTTAAGTTTTTTCTTTTTATCTTCTGCTAATTGATTTAACTCAGACTTATACTTCTCTATTAATTTATCTACATCTTTAGCAGATCCTATTTTTTTAGAAAGACTAATAGCAACCTTAGATTTAAGCTTACCAAGACCCCTTTTAATGAGTTTACCTAAAAATTCTTCATTTACCTTAGAGTGGTTTTTATAGTTTTTGTAATTTCTAATATACATATTTAATCATTTTTTTTAAATTCATCAAAATATAAAATTTCATTTGTCTTTTTAGATTTCTTTTTTACTTTTTCGGGTAAACCCTTATGTTTAGTTTTAGCCATAGATTTAAAATCTTCGGGATATTCTTCTTTAAATTTCTGACCTAACTTTTTAATACTTTTAGGACAGTCATCATTTTCTCCCTCAACACATGAATACGCCCATCCAAACAGCCTTCTTTGACTTTTTGATTTAGACTTTTTTGGTTTTTTATCTGACATACCTATATGTTATTTTTAACTACTTTATATATTAATTAATAATACTCGGAAAATTATTTTTTTTAAAAAGTTTCAAAATAACATATAATTTGAAACGAATATTAATATATAAGTAGAATTCTAAATTAAGAAACATGAAGTACAGATACTTAATAATAGGGGACAGAGAAATTATCAACCCCAAGGAAATAGACAAAGTTTTAATTAGCAACGGATTTTATTGGTTAGTTGATGCTGAGTTTGAAGAAGCTGAGATCGAGATCGAAAATAACACTGTTATATGGAAAGGTGGTATTTGGTTATACGGTACTTGGAATTATGGTATTTGGCAAAATGGTGAATTCCGTTCGGGAAAATGGTTAAATGGCATATTTGAAGGTGGTGAATTCTTAAATGGTACTTGGGAAAGTGGTATTTTTAAAGATGGTAACCTAAATGATAACGTTAAAGTTAACGTTATAAATAAAAAATAATAATTTATTATGGCTAGAAAAGAAAAAAGGGTAATCGAAAAGAAAGGTAACTTAATTTATCAAAATGATAATCTTAAAGTATGGAACGATAATGATAAACTATCATTCCACTGTGATGACCCAACATATAAGGAAACTTTTATTTCAGATGATTACTTAGAATCAGTATCAGCTATAATGAGGTTATCTGATTTCTTTAAAGACGAAAAGGTATGGAAAATACAAATACCTAATAAATATGATAATATAAAGGTTGAGAAAGCTTTGTATTGGTTGACTGGTGGAGTCAAAGAATGGGAAGAAAATAAGAACTACAAATACAAATGGGAAGATGTAGAACTTATATTTAAACACAAATTTGAAGACACTATCTTAGAGATAATCAAAGAATCAAACACATTAGGTGATATAAAAAGAGGGTTTATGGCTAAACTCAACTTACCTATTATATATGAATTTTCTTTGAATAATAATTTAATATAATTAATTATGGAAAAATCAGAATTTATTTGCTCCAATAAATGGTGCAAAGCTAAATATACTATTGAAAAAGAAAAATACTATAAAAAAGGTATGAAAACTTGCGATAAATGTCGATCATTTGAAAGTGAATTGAGTGGTGGAGTTACATTTGATAGTAAAGATTATAGTGGTGAAAGGTTTGATAATAAAGCTCACCAAACTGAATTTAAATTCTCAGATTACTTTAAAGGTAAATGGGGTAAAAAATGGACTAAATAATTCACTTAATATATAGTATATGGAAAGAATAGCTCACATATTTGATATAGAATCACTTTGGTCAATAGACCAGATGATTTGGATAGTTGATAAAAATAATCCATCTCAACCATTATTAAAAATGAGTGAGTCTGATTTCAATTTAATTAAAAGTGGAGTTTTCAAATCAAAAAATAATCTATTGAGGTTTAACAATAAGTATTTTTATATTCCTGATGACTTAATGGAAGAGTTGAAAGTGATCTCTAAAAAAGATGATGACTTGGATTTAACCGATATGGCTTTCTCCATGAGGGAATATTTTGATAAAGATTGTATCAATGATCTTAAATTCGAAATAAAAGAAGATAATTTTAAACACATCAAGAATAAAATGGATGATATTTACGTAATATCAACCAGCATTGTTAAAGATAAGTATTCTAAAATGATTAAAAAGTTAGAAGAAAAGTTAAATAACAATGGTCTTGAAGTAGATGGTTATTATTTAACCGCTAAAACTGTTAACTTTACTGATGAAGATGAAGATGTATTCACAAAAGGAAATATATTATTAAAGCACTTAGTTGGACACTCTATTAAAGATTACAAGTTTGTTGATGAGGAATGTCAAGAATATGATATGATCAACTTTTATGATATAGACCCAAGTTCTGTTAAAAATTTAATTACCACACTACAATCACAATTTGAATATTTATTCCATAACTCAGAAAGTTCAATACAATCTAAAATAAAAAATGTTGAAGATAAAAAGATTACCTTCAACATTGTAAATTCTAATGAAATAAATAAGTTTAGTAAGGAGTCACTAGTTTTGAGTAAACCTAAGAATATAATGAAATATGAATCGTTTAGATTTAAACTTTAATTATTAATATGGTGATAAGTGATATAATGATCACTCAAACAAAAAACGAAGCAATACATCCTTCACCGAGATTTCCCATATCTCTGAACATTATGTAATCCCTTAATCCACTTCATATTTACAAAACGTATTTACTATGTAGTTCTAAGTATCTTTTATCCTTTTTACCATCCCTATTAAATGATGTAATATAATAATTTTCTATATCTATATTTTTCATCACATCACCACAATTGGGGTGTGTTGTAGGATTGTCTCTATCTTTTATAGTCTTTCCATCGACATAAACAATATCACAATCCATTATCATTCTTAATATACTATTTTGACTTAACATAATTTCTTAGTTTTTAATTAAATAAAAGGATAGCTTTGTTCTTAGCTTCTTCTAAGGAAGAATTATTACTCATTTTGAAATTATTAGGTAAATGGATATCAAATGTAATAGTGTTGATTTTCACTAATTTAAAATTGATATACGTTTTTATAAACTCTTCGCCTGATTCTTCCCAAGTTATTTCAGTAGGCATTTTTTTACCTATTTTTTTAGGTTTAGACTTAGACTTAGATTTCTTAGATCCTTTATTAGAATTAGAATTTTCTGATCCATTAGGTAATTCGATTTTCATATATTATTGGTTTTTTAAAATTGTTATCTTTTGATCTGTCTTTTATATATTACTATTTACAGATTTGTTTAATTTTATTATTACTTTTTACCTTTTAAATACTCATCAATTTGATTATTCAGATCAACCGCATTAATTATTGTCCCCTCATTTTCTTCATTTTCAGCTTCTTTGTTACCAGAATTAGACAATTCATTTAAACCTAAATCACTTCTTATTTCTTTATAAAAATTTTCTATCTCGGATCTAGAAGATCTTGAATCTTTATTAATCTCTCGAATCTCACCCATTAATTTGGTAGCAACCTCATACATTCGTGCCGATGATTCACCATTATCAATTTGCCTTAGGTTTTGTAGAAGTAATTTTTTACTCATTTTACTCAAAAATCTAGCATCAGCATAATCATACATATCTTGTCTAGCTTTTTCCTTAATATAAGGATGATCCCTTACATCTGGAGCATCACCCAAATACAAATCCACCAAACTTTCAATGACATCTTCTGATATCTTTGTAACTTCTTCTTGGTCACTATCATAGTCATAAACATCTAGCTCACCAAAACCCGGTAAATCTTCATCAGAATCAACTAAATATTTCTCTATTTTAGTATCTTTATGTTGTCCTTGAACCTGATTGAACTCATCTTCAAGGTTTTTCTTCTTATCATCGTTTTTGCCCATAGTATAAAGGTATATTTCTTTTATATATAAAAAAAATGCTCCTCTAATGGGTGTTTAAGTAAAAATGGTATAATTATGAGCAGGAAAAAGACAAATTCTGAATATATTTCACAACTAAAGGATAAATTTGGTGATTCTTTTGATTATAGTGAAGTTAATTATACAAATTCTAAAACTAAGGTTAAATTAATTTGTCCTTATCATGGTGATATCATAAGAATTCCTAATAAACACCTTATTAGTAGTGGTTGTCCTAACTGCTATAAAAAAGAAAGGGAATTAAATACTTCTAAATTAATAAAGTCTTTTATAGACACTCATGATAATAAATATGATTATAGTTTAGTAGAATACGCCAATAAAAAAAATAAAGTAAGAATAATCTGTCCTCAACATGGAGAGTTTAGTCAATTACCACTACATCATAAAAAAGGACAGGGTTGTATGAAATGTTCAATCGAAGATAAAAAAAATAAACCTAATGACTTAAGGGATGAATTTAACCATATTCATGATAACAAATATGGTTATAATGAAATGAAATATGAGGGGTGGGATATACCTATTAAAATAAAATGTAAAAAACATGGTTATTTTTACCAAATACCCAATAACCATAAAAGAGGACATGGGTGTCCCTCTTGTTCTTCATCAAAGGGTGAATTGGAAGTTAAGGGAATATTAGATGATATGGGAATAGAATATATTGAGCAACATAAAATGAAAAAATGTATCCATAAAAGAAGATTAATTTTCGACTTTTATTTACCAAAGTTAAATACAGTTATTGAATTTAATGGAATACAACATTATAGACCCGTTGATATTTTTGGTGGAGATGTTAATTTTAAGATAATCAAAAAGAGGGATAATATCAAAAAGGAATTTTGTTTATCAAATAATATAAACCTCTTGGTAATAAAATATGATGAAGACTGTAAGAAAAAAATAATTGATCTAATAAATGGGTAAAAGAATGATATTTTCCACTAAAAAAGTGGATGAAATAACTAAAAGAATAGATGATGGTTTTATACCATCAAATATAGAACAACCATATTTTGATAAAAAGGTCGGACTTCGAAAAGATAGAATAATATTTAAAATGACCGAAGAAGAAAAGTCAGAATATATCAAATGTAAATTGGATGTTAAATATTTTGCTAATAATTATTGTAAAGTTAAGGTTGAAGATGGAACATATAAAATAATATCTTTGAGAGATTACCAATATGATATTTTAGACATGTTTCAAAATCCAAGTAATAAATTTAACATACTAATGGCTAGTCGCCAAGTGGGGAAAACAATCTGTTCATCTATATTTATACTCCATTATATGTTATTCAATAATGATAAAAATGTACTAATAGCAGCAAATAAGGGTGCTACAGCTATAGATATTCTTGATAAATCTAAAGATATTTACATGGGACTACCTTTCTTTTTACAAAAGGGTATAAATGTTTGGAATCAAAAACAAATAAAATTCGAAAATGGTTCAAGAGCAAAAGCTTTTACTATGACTGCTTCATCAGCTATAGGTAACGCTGCCGATTTAGTATATCTAGATGAGTTTGCATATATCCCAACTAATATTGCTAATAAATTTTATAAATCAATTCAACCGACCCTTGTCTCTATTGAAAACTCTAAAATGATAATTACATCTACACCTAATGGGTTAAACTTATTCCATAAATTATTTACTGATGCACAAAGGGAAGAGGGAGACCCATTTAAAAATAATTTTGCATCTTTAAAAGTAATGTGGTATCAAGTTCCTGGTAGGAATGTCACATATATTCGATGTAATCAATTTAAAATGGCTAATAATGATATTGACTTCGAAACTATTTATAATAAAGTAAAAGAAAAGTATGACCCCTATGACAGTCATGATGATAACAACCTTCCATACGTGAGTTGGAAAGAAAATGGGGAAAGTGGAGAAAAGGAAATACATATCCAAAATAGGGAAAGTGTTACCATAGATGATGTAGGTAAATTAAAATTTGAAAATAGAAAGGGTGATTTATTACCAATTGGAGCAATTGGTGAATTATCTTCTTGGAAATTAGATGCAATTAAAAATATTGGTGGAGAAGAAGCATTTAACCAAGAGTATGATCTAAGATTTGTTAATGCTTCTAAATCACTTTTCACTGAAGATACAATGGAAAGAATTAAAAAGAATATGAAGAAGTTCTCTTTTAAACCTCATCAAGTTTTCGATAAATTAAATTGGGATTACAGTAACCTTAAATTTATAGAAGATGAGTCTATTTATAATGAAGCTTCTAGAAAGAAAGTAAAAGGTGTTATATCTGTTGATGTATCTGAAGGTTTAGGACAAGATTACTCTGTTATAAATATTTTCAAAATTGATAAAAAGCCGTATGACTTAATAGAAAAACAAAAAGATAAATATCAAAGTTTTGTTGACTTCTTTTGTTTAAAACAAATAGGAATTTTCAGATCAAATATTGTTTCAGTTTCTCAGCTAGCAGAATTACTTTATTTATTAGCATTTGAATACTTTAGTGAAGATAATTTTAAAATAGTTTTAGAAATAAACAATCACGGTCATGCAGTACTCGAATCTATAAAAAATGTATTCAATCAAGAAAATAATTATGGATCTCATATATTCTTTAGATTCAAACATAGAAAGGATTCACATGATAAAAAAATAGGTTTAAAGGTAAGTGGAAATAAGAAACTTTTAGTTAGAAACTACCAAGATAAAATTAAAGATCAAGATATTATTATTTATGAGAAAAATAACATCTCTGAAATGACTACATTTATAAAAAATGAATCCATATCTGGTAACATAACTTATGAGGCAGATGGTCAATCAAAAGATGATACAGTGATGACTGTTGTAGATATGGGAGCTATTTTTGAAGATAATATATTCAATGATATGGTAGATGAGTTTAAAAGGGAATTAAATGATATTAAATTAGAGAAATATATTGAAGATACTTTAAATGATTCTATCCAAAAAAGTGGAACAGACTATAGTACATTTTTACAAACTAAAAAGAGGTCTTTAAATAAAGGTAGATATAATTCCAAACTTTAATATATAACTTATGAAACTTATGAAACTTATTAAATATTTCGAGGAATTTGAAGCTAGTAATGTCTATAATATTGATCGGAAAAACAGATTCAATGTAGAGAAAGGACCATATACTGGTAGTTGGGATGTTTCATACCATACGAAAAAAGGTAAAGGCAAAGCTTCAGTGTTTACTAATGAGTCAGGTTTCAAAGGTAAGTTTATAGATATATCAAAAATGATGGTTAATGAATTATTTTTATTTGGTATTGAAACAACTCCAAGTAACTTAGGAATAGGTAGAGATTTTCTTAAAGATATATTTGAATATTTTGATGTAGATAGGATATATTTTTATTCACTTCTTACACACCCTGTTTGGAATAAGATAGCAACTAGAAGAAGAGATGATGGAGTATATGCTTCATTTACACTTACAAAAGATCAATTATAATTGATCTCCTTAGCCATTCGTCTATTGGAAAAATCTTTATTACCAGTAACATCCTCTACTATAAAACCTTTAATCCACTTAGGATATTTAACTTCATAATCTTCTGTTGGAATCTCAATTTCAGCCATCACCATATCAATATCATCGAAGACATCAACTTCCCAAAATAAATTGTCTATGGTTGTTTTAATATATCGAGTTTTAGATATTTTACGATCACATAATTTAACTTTACCTTTGAATTCTTCTTGAGTTATATTACTTTCATCCTCCATCGATACACCCTTTCTTAACGTCTTTTTAATGGTTTTGAAATATTCTATACCATTATCTGATTCACTTTTCCTATATCTTTCCCATTGATCATCTTCATTCTTGAAGTAATATTGAGTGATTTTTATTTCATTATCATATTGAATAGGAGGTAATTCTTTGAGTATTATCTTTTTTTCAATTTCTAGTTCCAAACTAATCTTTATTTTTATTTAAAATTATATCTAACCTGATCTCTCTAATTATAGACTTAGGGGATATTTTTGTTTCAAACAACTTATATTTATCTAATTTCATTCTCATTTGACTCATATGATGACCACCACCTAAGCTTGAGAAATCAAATAATGACAAGTAAAAGAATCCCGATGTACCATCTATAACTTCACTATCATTAGTAATAGTAACAGATAAATTCTTATTATTATTTTGAATATGGATTAAATCATATATTTTACCCATTACTTTAATAAGAGGTTCTTTATAATTAACCTTTATAATAGTTATTATCTGCTTCTCAACATTTAAAAAGTATTCTAATTTTTCATCAATACTAAACATGTGATATATATTATATTACCACATGTTTAAATCTTAAGACTTACCTAATATATGATCTAATGTGGATTCTCTACGTAAACTTTTAATGTTGATATTATGATTGAAAATTGGTATATTTTCAAAAGTTGATGTTGAAATATCTGTTCCATCACCACCTCTATAAACACTATGAAACTCATATAGAATAATATCACAATATGGTAAATTACCTTTCCTGAACTCAAATAAATCATAATCTAATTGCCACGATAATAAATTACTTTTATCATATGATAATTTTTTAGATTCTTCGGTATCAATAAGTAAAGTTGTTGAATTTTCTTTAGTTATTAACTTTTTAATTTTTTTAAATACCTCTGAAACATCATCTTTATTAGTATTCTTGACAATATTTTCAATTCTATTTATTATCTCATAAAAATATTCTTCCTTTGTCATTATTTATTTAATATATGGTTTAATTTACCTTCTCTCATTAAACTTTTAGTGTTTATTTCATACCAGATTTTCCCAGGTGGGTTAATTTTAAATTTATCACCCCACGCTTTTTTATATAACCTTATTTCAAAAGGTAAACGTTTATTGATCACTTTTATAAGGGGTAAAAAATAACCAATTTCCCAAGTTAACCCCCTATTCCTTAATTTATCATTTTCATCATCAATTACTTTACCAACACTAGAGAAACGGAGTCTTCCATATAATTATTTCTAATTACTTCACATACTTTCTCATATATTCGGTTAGAATACTCTATTTCTTTATCTTTAAACATTAGGTTTTATTTTAATGATTTCATAATAAAGATCTTTAGGGAGAATATTATATGTTTCTTCCATTATCATCTTTTTATATTTTTTGGTTATGAATTTTTTAAATGGTAATTTCTTCCCCATCCTATTTTTTATATTACGAGTAACAAAATTTTCAAAACTTGAATATGTATATATACCATTCTCTTTACCCATTTCACCAACACCATCATCAAAATAAGATCCCTTTAACCTATTGGAAAGTTCACAACATATAAGATGTTCTAACCACCAATAAAATTTAACATGATCTTGGTGTCTGATATCAATTATACCATCCTTAATTTTTAGGTTCACACCATGATAACCAATAAGACAAACATATATAATATTGGATTTATTTTCTATTGGGAGTTTACCACTAAATAATTCTTCATTAATAATACCTAAAGTTTTTAAAACTTCATCAATTTCAATAGAATTATCTCTTGATATCTGTGAGTGATTTACCATTACCTTATCACATTTATATGACCAATATAGGTATGTTTTTTATCACTCATACTTTCCTTAAATGATATTTTCCAAACATATGTACCATCTCTAACAATTTTGTTGTTATATGTACCATCCCAACCAATTTCAGCGTCATTTGATTCAAATAATATTTCACCCCATCTATTATAGATTGTTAAGTTATAATTAAACGGATCAAATCCTGATTTCAATATTGGTTTGAACACATCATTTATCCCATTACTATTTGGTGTAAATGTATTTGGAACATAAAAGAGTATAATATCATCTATAACTATAACACCATTTGATGTATCTGAACAATGATCAGTATATGATATTAATTCTATATCATATTCTCCTGGTTCATCACCAAACTCAATTTGAATATCTTCAGTAGAGTAGCTCCCATTCTCACTTATATTCCAAGTATAATAATCTGAATTTAAAGATAAGTTATTAAAACCAATTGTTGAATTCAATATATTTGGATTGTCAGGTGTATATTCGAAATTAGAAAAAGGTTTTCTATAAATCTCTAAATAGTTGTTTTCAGTAACAACGTCATTACAACCATTCTCAGTGATAACTTCAAGAGTTACACCCAAAATTATATCATTCGATGTTTCATTTTCAATACAATCTGAAATTGATTGACCATTGTATGTATTACCATTTGAAAATGTCCAAATATATTGATCTATATTATCTCCACTCACACTATTTGATTGTATATTAAAACAAAGTGGTGAACATGATGATAAATTTTGTCCTGTAAAATTAGCTGTTGGTAAAGGGAATATAGTTACTTCTTGGGTAGTATCATTGACACACCCGTTTGGATCTTCTTGAGTTAGAGTAACATCATAAGTTCCACTATTAGAATATATATGATTAGGATTATTTAAATTCGATATGTTACCATCACCGAAATCCCAAGTTGAGAAATTATTTACTAATGAGTTAAATTCAGAATCTACCCCAAAACAATTATCATCTACTTCGAAGTCAACAACTGGTAAATCAAAAACTTGTAAAGTGTTGGTAGAAGAAGAAACACAACCAAAGTCTGTTTCTGCTTCCAAAATTACATCATAATTACCACTACTTGTATATGTATTAGTTGGATCTGTATCAGTTGAAGTATTACCATCATCAAAATTCCACATATAACCATCTATAAAATCTCCATTAGGACTATTCAAAGTTGTTGAATTATTAAATGTAACTGATTCATTTAAACATATATCATCAACCGTAAAGGAAACGTTAGGAAGTTCATTAACTAATACTTCTGATTCAGCAGTTACCTCACAACCATTTAACTCATATATTACTTCATATGTTGTATTTTGTGTAGGAGATACTGTAATTGAACTTATATTACTTCCATTATCCCATTGATAATTACCACCAAAAATGACAACATCACTATTTATTGTAACATCATCACCTTCACATATTATATGATCATCTACTGTTAATCCTGGGTCGGGTGATATAGATACACATACAAAATTTGATGTATCAGTATCATCACATCCACTAACAAGAGCCCTATAACACGTTTCCTCAGTAAGAGGACCAGAGTTTATAGTATCATTTGTTAAATTTATATTTATAAATGGTCCACCATTAGTAGACATTTCCCATTCTATATCACCATCATAATTTATTAAAGCTATCTCAACTTCTTCATTTTCACATATTGTATCATCCTCAATCTGAGCCAACCCAACATCTAATCCACCAACTACTTCAACTGTAATATTTTCAGTTGAAGTAGTATTTGAACAAATTTCTGTTACTGTTACTGTATATGAAGTGGTAGTAGTTGGACAAACATTTATTTGTGAATTTGTTGAATCATTACTCCATAAGTAATCTAAAGCTAAATTACACCCACCACTAACCGTTGAAGTTAATACTGCACATTCACCATCACATATTGTATCCTCATCCGCAGAAATGTCCACAACTAACGGATCAATCACACCAGGAGCAGTAAAATTTAAGGCTGCTGACCATGGACCACCAGTACCATTATTGTTTTCTCTTACCCTTACTTGATAATCAACGCCTGGACACAAACTACCAAATGGTATTGTTGTTGTTGGATAAGCTTGAACTACACAATTTGGTTTCAACATCGTTGCAGACTGAAAATAAGGATAAGTACTTAAAAATAAATATTGGGTAGGATCAAACGGACCAGCATCAAAAACTTCTCCTAAACACCTAATTTCAACATCTAACCAATAATCACCACATCCACATGTAGGATTTGTAGACTCCGCATCTACTTCAACTCCCGTACCTGTAACAGTTAAATTAAAATTTTGTACTGCAAGTGCATGACATGAGTAGGATTCTACACTCATTAAAGAGAATAGAAATGTTAATATTAAATTTCTAATTGTTTTCATTTTTGTTTGTATTTATTAAATTATATTCATATTTGATGTAATTGTTTATATTACAGTTATTTATTAATATGTGAGTCACCTATTGGGAAAAATAAAGATGTTACTATACATAACATAGCGATATCTTACCATTGTTCCATTAATCCATTCATTCCTAAAAATAAATAAGATACCCATACACATTAAGACCACTTACATTACCACGTTCTTCTGTATAGTTTGTACTTGCATGTAAATGCCCAAACATAGATTCGATTGCCCATTCTTTATATTCATCACTGGGTCAATAGACACCCAAATATTTCTAAGTAAGTTTGCGTCGTTTTTATCACGTCTTCTTACAAATTCATCAAACTGTTGTTAATAACTTCAGCAAATAGTGTTTGTATTGCTGGTATGTACGTTAGTTCTGTGCCTTCATTCTTTTGTGTACTAAAATTGTAATTATGAGATTTAATCGTTGTGTTTACTGTTGAACCTATGTACATGTTAGACCTATTTAGACAAGCTTCCCTGGCCTAGCTCTTAGTTTGGCTAGTGGTAAGACCCTAGGTATGTAAATGTTCTATCTGGTCCCATTTCTTTACTACCATGTGTTTTTTATTAGTCGTTAAATGTATCACCACAATCCAACTCATCTTTGTGAAATTTCTTTTCAGAAAAACAGATGCTTTGTGACGTTAATTGTTCACAAATTCTAAAATCACCTTCTACTTTAGTTACAACCCATATATCTGTACTAGATACTTGCTGTCCAAATAACACAAGCGATTTTTCTTTTACTTTACTGTCTATATCAAATATTGGTGATTCATCCCACATAATTAAAATGATTTGACCCATACACATGTGATAAATGATAAGGTATGACTCAAAAAGATATTAAAATGTTTTATTAAAAGAACTCATAACTTCTGTTTATTAATTAGTCTTGTTGTTTCCAACTTACAAAGTCGTATCCTAATACGTCTTCTACTTTGTCAATACAATCATCCTCATCTAAAAGAGTATGACAACAATTATCTGTTGTTTGTTCTCTTAAAAATAAGATTAAATCGATTAACTTTCCTTCTCTTTTAGAAGAGACTTCTGAGATTTTCTCAATTTGTTCTTCTGATAATTCATCACCAAGAACATCAATTAGATCTTGTTTTAATTCTATATTATTTATCATATTGTTAATTTTTATCTAAGTAAATTTATATTTCCTGTATTTCTTTGGGTTCTATCTTCTACCTTATCGTAATATACTAAAAAAATCTATATTTTCAAAATATACTATAAGTATTATAATCCTTGGTATTCCTTAACTTTATCACCATCCTCATAGATATGGATAACTATTCCATTATAATCTTTCCCTACTTCCTGACCTAACATATTTAACGTCTTAATAGGTTCTTTATCATTTCTATTATCGATTGATATAATTTCAAATGTTTCACTTTTACCATCAAAATCAACTTGAGTTAGTCTATAATAATTTATTTCATTTTCGAAATTTCTATCATAGAAAGTATATTCGGTTGTATTTGTTGTATTACCCATTCCTTGTTTTTGGTATATGTTTTCCCATTGTTTTCCATCAGTTGATCGTTCTAATATAAAGTGGGAGTTATTAGTTTCAGATAAAGTTACCCAAGTTAAGGTGTTTTTATTATGTGTATTATTACCACTGAATGTTTTTAATTCAATTGGTAGTTGAACATTACAAATAATTTGAAAATTTGTAATCTGATAACCATTTTCAACAAATACAAAATCAGAATCAAATGTAAATCTAATCATTAAATTATTACTTGTTGGTATTGTTGGTAACGTCCAATTAGTTCCATTACCAGCATTTCCACTTAAACCAATGTTGGGACCATAAAAATTAGTCCATGTTGTTCCACCATCATTAGAATATTCTAAAAATAAAAAATCAAATAACCACTCTACATTACCAGATATATCAAATGATATTATAATAGTTGAGGCATTATTACAACTTGCATCTATTATTGGAGAAGTATATGATGTATTTTGATAATTTGAATAATTTCCGTTACAATTTGTTGTTACAGCGTTACACCCATTATCCCAATCTAATGATGAACCATTACCATAATTAGAAGATGTCCACCCTGGATCAGTACCAGGAGACCAACTATATGGTAGTTGTGAATACGAAACAAAGCTCGTAAAAATTAAAATGAGTATTAAAAATAGATTTTTCATGTTTTATATATTAGTTTTTAGTTATACATATTTCTGTTTAATTTATATAATGTTGATTATTACTATTACCAACAATAGTAAGTGTTTCATTTTTGATAGATTTTAATTTTTACACCATCTTCTGTGATAACATCAGTAACGATTCACACAATCTTTTCCCCAATGATGTACGTTATATTTAAATACTACCTCGATATTTTAATTAAGCATTTAGGGTATTCTTTACAAGCGTTTAGATAAATTATATCTTCTGCTTTTTCTTTGTTTATTTCTTCGGGTCTCCAAAGAGATTCATAAATACCTGCTTCACGTGCCATCTTACCTAAATTGTGGGTAATATTTGCATCATAAACATATTCATCTTCTTTCGTGTGGGTTTTGCCTTCATCATAACTAACCTACTAAACTTACATCTAAACTCATACTTTTATTTTAAATTATACTAATTAACTCTTTCTAACAG
>Ga0307980_1000084_pt1 | contig 45856 bp, 44 predicted proteins | sample OrgLakmetage1060_FD_201817 | JGI IMG/M metagenome (GOLD analysis project Ga0307980, IMG submission 201817) | Saline water microbial communities from Organic Lake, Antarctica - #1060 | ecosystem: Environmental > Aquatic > Non-marine Saline and Alkaline > Saline | place: Antarctica: Organic Lake... | reverse complement strand
ATAGAGTGTGTCATAAGGTTAATGATGATGTCTGGTAGTAACATAGGCTAGTTTATATTTATTATTCTACGATCTGAACCCCCACCGTTGTCTTCTTCTGCTCCTGGTGTGATGAATGTAGAGACTGAGGATTGGTTGTTGTGTTCAGTGGTTATCCAGTTGGCTGTTACGGCAGATGTCCTCATTCTTAATTCTTCAATTAAACCATCTAAGTAGTTTTGAGCGCCAGACCCTCTATTTCTAGCTCCGACTGTTAGTATGCCATTATTAGCACTTAAATTACCTCCATTGTTATCCGTTACAATAGAAGAAGCATTTATATATATCTCTCCACCATCACCGTCTTGAACACAGTGTATTAAATAATCCGTATTATTTGACCAAGAAAAAGTGTGAGTCAAATTTCTCATAGTGCTTCCTACTTTTCGATAAAAACCACCACCAGAAGAGGCACCTATATATATACGGTAGTTTAAGTCACTATCTGAAGTTCCTTTTTGGACAACGTAACCGAAGGTGCTTGATTCTTTTTTAATCCATGCTGAAATTGTGGCTTGTGATGATATATCCACAGCATCAGTAGCATCTAAGTATTTACTATTACTGGCTTCAAAATCAGCGGCATTTCCCATAACCCCAGCGGCACTTAACACACTGTTGTTGTCAGTTAAGTCATGTCCGTTTCCTGTTGAATCTCCTCGGGAACCAGACGTTTCTTCCATGTGATAAACAGCCTGATAATCACTCCAAACAGCATTACGCCCATAGGTAGCACCCACTGCGTAGCAAGAAGCCCCAGCGTTGCCGTAGTAGATATAAAACGTAGTGTCAGTACTCCCACTGATACTGTCTGCCATGAAGTGTAACTCTCCTGAGTCAGTCCCAGCGTCATAATCAACTAACTCAAAAGCAGTCTCGGTAGTTTCGTCACTCTCTACTACTCGAATATCACAGCCGTCACTCTTTACGTTTGTATGAAAGCCAGCAGGTAACTCCCCCAAATCTACGTATACAGGGAAACTCGTTTGGGTACTTGGTACTTTGGTAGCGTCGATAGTGATAGCTACTCGTTTCGTCCAGTCAGTATCAAACCACGGGTCAAGGTGTCCATACGCTCCCTGCGAACCAATCGCTTCTAGGAAGAAGTTACCGTCGTCACCAGCCGGATAGACAATGTTTAGCTTGTAGTACAGCACCTCACGATCCTTGATACTAAACTCCGAACTCTTTTTCTCTGCAATATAGCCATCTACACTCTTCCGAACCTTGTCACTCTTTGCCAGTTTTACTAAATCCTTTGAAACTTCAAATAGATCGTTCTGTTGTGATGGTAACTCTACCCACTTATTCACCATCTGAGTTGTCTCTTTTTTAGTGATTTTCTCTGAGCATTTTAGATCCTCAGCTGTTGATGAAGCAGTGTCCCCTTTAAGTTTCACCTGTTTGTTTTCAGACTCAACACAAACAGTCTCATACTCAGCCGGGACAATCTCTTCCACTTCAACAAGTACTTTAATATCTTTTATGTAGCGTCGCTCATTTACAAAGTAGCCAGCCAGCTCAATGTCTTGCTCAACACCACTCATGTTAGCTACTGCTACATACACCTCAGCACTCGATAGCCCTTGACTGTATCGTTTCTGGTCTGTCCAGATGATTAGATCCTCTTTATCATTTTCATCCGTCCAGGTGAACTCAATGGTCTGACCATCGACTGTGATTGGATCCGGAACTCCTGCCTTATCGACTCCACCAATAAACAACGTGAAAGTAGCCACCACTCCAATTGTTGTGGCTACTGCGGCTCCTAGCTTCGTTCGTTGTTTGTTTTTCATATTAGTCGGCGATTGTGTACGTTACTGATACTCGGACCCAGGTAGGATCACCAGATACACTTGTAATGGCTAAATCTACACTCTCGTTGTCGGAAATGGTGCTATCTCCGGCAAAGCTCGTATCATCCACGCCTGAGCTAGTACAGGCGATGTCAGTGCCATTCACGTCCGCTGGTGTACCGTCGTCTACTTGTAGGTCTAGGTTGACTGTCTGATCGCTTTCACATGATATCTCAACAATAGTGAGGTTTTTCCCAAAGTCATTCTCGAAGATACTTTTGAAATCGTCGTCTGCGGTTGGTGACTCGAACCATAAGCTGAACGTATCAGTGTATAGCTCTGCATCTGCTACTACCGAGTCTCCCGATAGTGTTAAGGACCGTCCAGCGGTTAGGTTGGTATCACTTGATACATCAACCGTGGTTAGGTACCCAGCGCTTGCGTGGTTACCCCACCCATACGCTGTATTCCAGTTACTGCTAGCGTCTGTGATCGTTGAATAGGTGCTTGCACCAGTACGCCGCAGCAAACCGTTGGTAGAGAACACACCATCTAGTTCTGAACCAGCAACACTATCGTTTGGTGAAGTAATAAACCCACTGTTGTTAGTGAAGATGCTGATATTCTGACCAGTCAAAGCACTAATTGCTCGACCGTTGGTGAAATAGAGGTTAGATCCCTCACTAAGATCATCCGTGTCGTTGTCGCTTAGATCATCGTCGTTTAGCGCACCGTCGTTATTAGTGAATAAATTACTCACATCAGTCAACACTCCCTCTAGCTCTGCTTCTGTGTCGATATCAGCTTCATTGAGATCACCACCTCCGCTACCTCCGCCACCAAAGTCAGCCCAGGACCCTCCTGAGTTCTTAAACTGCATATCACCACCGTTGTCACGGAAGCCATACCCGGAACCACCGGAGATACTCCCAAAGTTTAGGTATTTGTTACTACCGTTGATAAGGATATCTCGACCCTCAGCCCAAGTAGTTTCTAGGTAGGACCCTAAACGCTCGACCCATACTTCACTAGTACGAGCAGCATTTGTGTCAGGTGCCACTACAGCCATGCCTAGAAGTAGGCAGAAGACTACGAGGATGTAACGAGGATCAAAGAATGTGAACATAGTTATTCAGGGTTAAATGCAGTATACGGGATGCCAGCTTCCTTGAATTGCTTCTCGATATACGCTTCTTGTTGGATAAGGTGCTTTTTGTACTTAGCTTGTGCGATCTTCTGTTCGTTAGTTTCTTCTAGCGACTTCTTAGCTTTCTTCTCGTCCTCAGTAGCCGCTTCAATTGCTTTCACTATTGCTACACGCTCAGTGTCGAGTTCTTTCACTTTTTTTTGTAGTGTGTCCCGGTTAGTTTTCAGCTTTGCTTCGGTTGCTTTACCCGACTTCACTCGATCCTCAACCTCAGTTAGTTCAGTCTCTGCAGTTTCCTTAGCTTCTTTAGCTGCTGCAATCTCACCTTGGAGAGTCACATCCTGACGTTCTAGCTTTTTAGCTTCGTCTGTGAGTGCCTGGATCGTAGTTTTAAGCTCGTCTTCCTCCGTTTCAAGCTCTACAACACGCTTCTCAATGTCAGATACACCAGCTTTCAGCGCTTTTACTTCATCTTTAGCTTTTTCCACTAGTGCCTTGGCTTCTTCTTTAGCTTCATCAAGTAGCGTCTTCTTAGTCTCCTGCATGGTTTCGATCTCTTCTGAGAGGTCTGCATACTCTTCTGACTGCTTCACTACCTCGTCAGTCTTTTCCTTAGCGTCGTCAATGGCTTTCTTAGCGACTTTCTCCGCTTGTTTGACCTTGGACTCCATCTTCTCTAGTTCTGTGCTTAGAGTAGCCTTTCTAGCTTCCTCAGCCTTGGTATCAGCCTTGACTGTGGCTAGTTCCTGCTTGGCACTAGTGATTGAGTTCATTATCCCGTCCAATTGCTCGTTAGCAACCTCCTGATCGGCTTTAATGCCACGAAGTACCCGGCTTTCCCGGATTTCTGCTTCCTCAGTTGATCGTGGGTTCTTTGCTACGGTTGGTTTTGTTTCTTTTTCAGCCATACTAGTTGTCGTTAGCTGATAAGAGTGCAGTCACATTCCCGGCTACCCGTGCAGTCACGATAACAGTCACCCATCGTAGGTGGTTGGTATTTACTTCAAAGATGCGTTGATCGTCGGTACCAGCTAGTGCTAATCCCACATCCCCGTCAATTGAACTAGCATCTTCTAGGTCTTTGATCTGAATATAGTCCCAAGCGTTAGTAGGTGATGCGGCTGCATCAAAGTCTGGTGCTTCCTGTTGGATAGAACCAGCTACTTTCACGGTTAGGTTAGCTGAACCGGCTGTGTGTATCGCTAGGACCAAGTTACGTAGGTCTGCGACGTTTACCACTTGCCCGGCACCTGCTGCTGCTGCTGCATCCAGGATTTTCTTAGTATCTATTGTCATAGGCGTTGTTAAAATTACTGTATAAAGCCCGTTTGTGAGCTATGCAAGAGAGGAACCCACGCTCCCTCCCTTGCACAACCCACAATGAGTTGTGCCAATACTGACTAGGTATCGAATGATCCGATGATCCCACGTGGTGAGACTGCTCGGTAGGCGTATCCGGCTCGTACACCGAATGTCCATACGTCTGCAGAATAATCGTGGTTTGCACCAGTCTCATTGGTTGGTGCTTCCTTGAATCGTGGTGCTTCCCACATTCCAAGGTACGCTTGCCATCCCATTTGACCTTGACCAATAGATGCTAGGAACCAGTACTTCTCTTTTGCAGAGTCCCGGTTACCGTTAGCGTCAGTTGCTAGGTACGGCAGCTCGATGTGAGTGTACTTCCCTTTGTACAAGTTCATCACATTAGAGTTGTCCTGCCCTACTTCTGCGCCTGAACCAAGCAATTGCCGCACAATGTTGCAAGTGTTTGGATCGTCAGACGTGATAATAGCGTTGAATCGCATTACCCGGCGTTCTCCGAAGTGAGAGAGAATACTTGTCTTGGTCAGCTTTTCAGCTGCTTCAAGTCCTGCTTTACCGATAACAGGATCACTAGCCACACGGTTGGAGAAAGTGAGAGAGCTAAACTTCAATGTGTGTGCTGCGTTGATAAGTGATAGTCCATCACCTACTGCAACGTCTACTGAGTCACCATCCATATCGACGTATGAAGTGGCACCTGAGAAGCCAAGTACATGGCTACCATCAAGTTCCATACGTTGAGGACAGAAGTGAACTAGGCTAGTAATAAGGGTACCGACTTCAGAATAACGGTTTTCATCCCGCATTTCCTGAGTAATGTCGATTTCCATAGCGACACGCTTTTTAATCATGTCTACTGAGTAGCCAACACCTACGCTAGCTTTCTTTGACTTCTCAGCTTCTCGCTTGCCACGGGCAAACGTCTGAGTGTCGATTTCAGTGTATCGCTTGGATTTTCCTTGTCCTTTTCCAATCGGTTCCATGATGAACAGCTGATTGACCGTAGGCGCAACTTTCTCTGAGTGAGTTACGAACTGTCGGCGAATCAGATCAGTCATTTCCGGAAGAGAAATGGTATTGAGCAAATTAGTTTCCATAGAGGATATCGCTTAATTGAATAATAACTAGTCGAGACTAGGTGGTTGCTACGTTGACACTACCTGCAAGTGCGTTGACAACTACTACAGCTTTACCAGTTGAGATAAAGTCAACAATCGTTACTACGTCCTTAGCAGAAGCATCAGGGTCTACTCCAGCGCCGTTTGCTACGAGGTCACAAGTGTTTCCTACATCAGCAGCCGCTAGATCATCGTTTGGCACATCTACTTCGAGTCGAGTCTGACCGTCAATAACATCAACAGGCACACGTGTCTCTTCAGCATAGTCAGCATCAGTTGCAAGGACATCTCGCAAGATAATACCGAGGTGGTTACCGGAAGTAGCGTCAGCCGGGATGATTTCACCAGTACCATTGGCGTATACCAGTCCACCATTGGTGAACGCAGTAGAAGCAGCCTTTTTGAAGTACTCGATGTTTGGTCGTCCGTTTTGTCGTTTGAACATAAAATTGAAACTACAGTGAATAATGAATCTTGAACTAAAAAAAACACTACCAACAATGGTGTGTCCTACGGTCGTTTTCTTGCGTGGTGACCAACCCAGATAAGTTCAGGAACCGTTTTGCGTGATCGGTAACAGTGAATTGTGTGTGCCTGTCAGATCGTGAGTGTTGGAACACCGAGTAAACTCAGTGTCCCTCACTCGCTCTCTGCACAAGGTACTCCGTTACTATAGCACACAACACCTGGACCATTTTGGTCAAGTCGACAATATGGTTGTGGATAAGGTGCCTACGCTGAGGTAAAGGGGCAGTCGAGTATAAGTCGGCTGAAAGCACGTATTCCCCTCAGTCACTGGCCTTTATTCCGTGCTTACCCCAGCGTAGAAACCTTATTTATTAAATATATCACAAACAAAGCAGCTTCCACTTTGGTTATGTGGAAGCTGCCTTAATAGAAAACAGGCTAGCAGCTGAAAGCATAGCCCGTTTTCTGAGAGTATTTACACACCCGAATTGTCACGAATGTTACAAAGTGACAATCGTATACTACTCTTTATTTTCAAGGATTTCCAGCATTTTCTTCACAGGTAGCTCGCTTTTTACGTCACTCACTCCCCACAGCTTACGTTCTCCATCGATCTTCACTTGTTCGATGATCGACAACAGCGTTTTTGTCACATTGTCTACCGTGTTTCCAATAACTGAGAAGACAGATGCTGCTTCGAGAAACGTAATGTTGTGCTTCTCGAACGTCGGCACGATGATGCGGCGCATGATATCCCGGAAGACTACGAACCCTTTTGAGTGTTTGTAGACTATATCTTCTAGGTAGGCTTGCATCTTCTGCGCCCTGGCTTCTATTTCCTTTAGTTTAACTGGATCGTCAGTATTCCCAGCTTCCACACCAAGCGCATGTAGCTTCCTCTCCACCTTGTCCATTTCCTCAGTCTTATCAAAGTCACGTTCACTAGGCGTTAGGTTCGACTCTTCTGCGATCAATCCCATTATCTCGATTGCACAAGCGACTACTCGCTCGTCAAACTTCACGTCAGTAGTAACTTCTTCAAGCAGATTAGAAGTGGTGGTCATTAGCTGACAAAGGTACTGCACATCACCGTAGCGTAGGTCATTATCAGTGATAATGGTACGCATGTTCTCAGCAACAAACGTCCGGTACTGCTCATGCTCTTTGTCCTGCTTGCTTTTGTTGTCGTAGTCTTCTGTCTTGTAGTTATGTTTGAAATCAAACGCAGCCATCTGACGGAACACCTCGTTGACTACCGGGACCACTCGATCCTTACGCTCTTGAGTAAAGTCTCGCTCAATCCCTAAGTCTTTCTTCTGTTCATCGTTCAGTTGTTGTGGGTCAGACATAGGCTATTCCTGCAAAGCAGCAGCTAATTGATCTTTGGTAACAGTGAATCCCATTGAACCACAGTCCAACTCGAATACCCGTCGTCCACTGATAATCTTGTTACGGAACGCAATTACTTTCCGTCCCTCGTACTCAAAACCACTCTTAATTGCCTTTTTGAGTGCATCTTCGACATCTTTACCGTCTAGCTTGGCTGCGTGGCTTACAGGTGGCGTTTTAGCCGCACCAGGACCAGTCTCCGTCTTTGCTTTGGCAACTAACTCTTCTAGTGCTGGTGTATCTAGGTCTTCTGCTTCTTTCAGGTACATTTCTCGCTCTTCCTCAGTCATACCCGGTAGCAATAGTCCCAGTTCAGCCATCAGTGCGACTGATCGTTCCGCTGCGGCTTTGTCTACCTCAGTCATTTCCACGTTTTCCTCACCTTTTCGCTCTGTCACCTCAGCACCATCACCCTCGTTCTGCATCGATTCATAGTCGTCGAATGATACTAGGACCAGATCACCAACTTCTTTATCATCGAACTCTTCGACTCGATCCTCAGTGATTGTGTACGGTACAGCACTTAGTTGTTCCGCTGTTTCCTTGATCCATACCACTCGATCAGCGTTGGTAGCGTTCACAGGCGGCTTATCAGTCTCTACTCCACATAGAATAAAGCTCTCGATCACTCCGTTTAGTAGCGGCTTGGTCATTTTCTCGATCTCCTTGAAATAATTGTCCATAAATAAAATGATTAGTTAATACCTATTTGAGCATGTTTACCCAGTTCTCGTTCACTTCTACCAGCGTTCCCTTGAAGTCCACCACGTAGTTGTGAATGGTACCGGTTACAACGTCCGGGACCACCATATCTAGCTCTTCCATGTGGTACGAGTCTCCCTCCGGTACGATCCGTTTAGTGACTGCACCGTTCTCGATCTCCCATTTTTCACCCTTTCGCTTCTTCACCGGGCAGTCCTGGCGTCCTCCTTTGTCCATAAACTCTAACCAGTTGATCCGTGTGATGATCTCAGTCTTGTTTGTAGCTGGATCTAATACGATCAGGTCACATAGCAGAATCTCCCGGTTTGGTTTACTAGGGTCCATTTCAGTCCATGAGTACCACGGCGCATCCTCGTCCCCTTTGTTTACCATCCCTACTACTGGCATACCATCAACCGTAGCGATGGTTACCGTACGTTCTTTCTTCACATTGATACTGTTTGCAGCATCTATCCCTTTACCGTCGTTCTGAGACTTCACTAGTGCAATCAACTCAGCGTTCTGAGCGATGATAGCGTCCAACTCTGACTTAGGTACTGTTACTTCTGTTTTGTCTTCTGACATAAGCGTGGTTATTTAGCGTCCTCAACTTGTAATCCCATCATATTTGATAGTTGCTTCCCTCCCTCAGTGGTAGAGAAGTCTTCACCCTCAGCGTTAGGCGCACCCATATCACCTCCCCGGTCATTATGTGCTGACTGAACCGCTTTTGGTGCGTCTGATCCCATCATATTGACCGCAGACGTCACGAATCCAGCTATTTCATCTTCTGTCGTAGCCTTTTCACTTCCTCGTAATAGGTTGTAGTTAGCCTTTAGCTTGGCTGCAACCTCCTGGTCACCATTAGCGAACTTGTCTACAGCCTTATTGAACCGAGACTCCCGTTCTTTTGTCGTGTTTTCCTCAACAATCTTCCGAGTTTCCTCCTGTTGCTCGTAGATTAGGTCCTGATCCTCCTTAGCAGCTAGCTCAGCATCTGATAGCGTAGCCTTTTCATCATCAGTCATGTCTTTCAGCGGCTTGTACTTACGACGTGCGCCGATAACATCCTGAGTCTTCTGCTCGATCAACTCATCCTTTTCAGTAATGGTTGACTCTAGCTTTTCTACCTTGCTCTCTACAGCAGTCTTTTGTTCATTTAGAGTAGTAATATGTGCCAAAACCTCTTCTGGTTTCATGGCTTCTAGTTCTTCTTTTGTCATAGGTTAGGTTATATCAAACTGATTAAAGTCGCCGGTTGTGATTTTGCGCCGTTGGTACTCGTCTTCCATGTAGCCCACCTCTTCTTCTGTGAGTTCTACACCGTTGACCGAGTAACGACTAAAGTTGATCTCATCGAGCGATCCAGCGTAGCGTGCAATATGTTCTGCTTGGTTATCTACCAACCATTGGTTAATTACCTTGCGTGCTGGATTAGTAAACAGTTCATGTGCGTATACCAAAAAGGTAGACACATCTTCACCGTTTATTTCTAGTGACTCTATAAGATCGGTTCCTCTAAACGTGCGTGGGTTATACGACTTCATCCGAGATCGTACAACGTCTTTAGCGTTCAGTGATTTACTTTTCCTTTCAAGAGCAGCGAGTTGTGCGTCCCACTGTTCTTTCTCCTTTGCGAATACCCAATGCGAGAGAAGTGATCGAAGTTTATCGACCATACGTTGTTTATTTTACCACGGGACGTACCGGTTGACGTTGAGCGTTTGTGGGCAATTGTACCTTTTGTCCACCACCGTCAGCAGCGTTATCTGTGGGTGCTGATAATCCTCCTGTCATACCCTTTTCCATCATGGTCATAATGTCCATTTCCTGGAACATCTTAGAGTAGTCTTCGTTAATCATTACAGCGTACCGTTGCTTTAGATACTCCAGGTTAAGAGAGTCAGGTCCAAAGATTTCCATAGCAGTCTTGATATTCTGTACGAACATCAACACGGCGATCTTATCGCTGTTCTTAGGCGTCGGACTGATAATGATGTAGTACTTGTAGCGTGCTTTACGCAATTGTTCCGGGTTCACATACGAAATGCGAACCGGACGTCCTTGTTTCTCTGACAACTCTTCCTCTTCTTTCACTTGCTCGTTAATCGTAGGGAACGGCTTGTCAGTGAACTTGAATACCTTTACTCCGTTCTTACCGTCCTCGACGGTAGTTTCTAGTGATAGTGTCTCGTAGAAGTTCTCTAGTGACTTGTTATCTTCATCATCTAGCACCTCTGTTTGGAACTTAGGCGTCATAACGTGATACAGGATAGTCTCAATTCTAGCCCATGACATTGACCGTTCTAGGTTCATAACAGCGTCGAGAGAGCTACCCAGCTTCATCATCTGTTGTTCCTGCATGATCTCAGCTTGTCCAAGCGTATCAACTCCACCATCACCTGATCCTGAGTACACCTCATTGACGGTCTTCTCGTTGATACTTTCTTTGATTAGATTGTAGAAAGAGAACTCAGCAGCGTTAATACCCAGGCTTTGCGCCGGGATCAGTTGGTGGAATGTTCCCTCCTTGATATCAGTAGTGATAGCACCAGGGTCAAAGATGTTCTGTGAGTACACTTTCTTTCCAGTAGTACCAAGCGGCGGTTTACGGGACTGTCTGATACCGTCGATCATCAACCGTGTAATCTCGTCGATCACTTCCTGGTCCACTTTGGTCTTAGCTGGAATACCCTTAGATAGCCAATAGCCACTAATAGGTTCCAGTTTTCCTTGGAGCAGTGGATGGTTACCACTAGGACGCAACCTGGTCAGTTGGTAGTTGTGTGGCAGCTGCGGTACTCCATTGAGATAGATTTGATACCGGTTAGTTCTAACATTAAAAGTCTTTAGTTCCGATACCTCCATCTTGTCGGTATTAAATACGGTCCAGGCGTTGTATGCACCAGTCTCTGAGATCAAAGACGCTAGTGAAGCGTTACCGGAGATATTCTGTGTGTCATACGGTACGAACTTGAACCGTTGCCACTGACCATAGATCGAATACGCATGTTGTCGTGAGATCTTACGTCCAATAGCAACAATGTCCTGCTCGTCGATGTACTCGATTGTAGGATCACTCACTAGAACGGTTGGCTGCTTGTGCATCCTGATCTTACACATCCGGTTTACCCGGCGTAGTCGTTCTTCTACTTTGTACTCGTTGAAGTCGTCCATCGCTGGATTGAAGTCCAAGCTATCAAAGGATTGCGGTTGGTACTCTTCGATAAACGTATCTTCTAAGAATACATCCCCTTGGTGGATCATTTCCCGGTATACAATTGGTCGTTGTCGTTCCCACAACTCTACCTGACGGGTCTTCTTGATTAGATCACCCATATCGTTACCAGCATCCTGTACCACCATATCGTCCTGGTCAAAGGCAGTTACATCCGGTTCAGCGTTAAGGTTCAGTAGGGTAGAGAGCAAAGTAGAAGACTTCTCACGGGTAGTACCAGTAACAATGCGCACATCGTTCCGGTTTTTCTTAGGTGGAATGTATGATAAATCCTTTTTACGGTTAGAGTCGTAGTACTCCAAGGCGTTCATACCGTCGATCTCTTCTACACTTTGCGTCTTTAAGTCAGCCATCATTTGAAGAACGTGGCGGTCTTCGTGAATAGCTGATAGCTCAGTGTCTGTGAACTTTACTTCCGGGATTGCAGTCCGTTCACCAGTCTCTAAAGGGACATTTGGTTTAGTTTCGCTCATACACGTACTATAACACCCCGAAGCGGTCGTCAACAGAGTTTTGGCTGTTAGTAATTGCTTGGACGTCGGCAGAACTTTGTGCTTGTCCCAAGCCGTCAGTTTGTTCCAGTAGGAATGTTAGTGCAAGTGCATCGTTTTTGTTTGGAGACTTGATCCGTAGCTTGTTCATTTCCTGCTTACTCATCATCTGCACCTTATTGCCCTGTAGCGATCGCTTATACCGTCCCGATGCTAGCTGTTCCGCAAAGTCAGAGTTCTCGACGTTGTTATCTATCACCCGTCCCCCTTTCATAATCCAGTCACGCATCCGGAAGTGCATCAGTGATCGTAGATTGAGGAACCGACACTGACCTCCCTCTTCCACTTCACTTTCAAATAGCACAAAGAACTCAGCGTTGGTCTTACTTTCATCAGTTGGTCGGTTACCAGGCAGCACAATGTACACGTCTATCTTGCCCTTAGTGGCTTTTGATATCCGTTTAGCTACCGACACACCAATACCGAAGCCCTCGATTACGATATCACCCGTTTTGAGGTTGTAGCGGTCAATGAACGTCAGTAGGTTCTCAGCAATAACCGCATCGTTGGTGGTATTGAGAGTCAAAATGTTTTTAGCCCGGAAGCTATCACGCAGCACGAACTCACACTCATCATCACCCTCACCAGACGGGTCAATCGCAAGGAACTTCTTACCAATGAACTTATCGTTCTCAGCCAGTGACGGTTCCACGTTGATCCGGGTCCGAGGAATAAGCTGCAAGTACCCACTATCATCCATCATATCCTCACTAGGGAACTGTCCCAGCACACGAATCCGGTACTCATCTGACTCTACACCGTGTCGCTTTGCTTGCCGCTGCACGTACCGAGAGTCCACTACCGGCGATTGCTCACAGTTGAAGTGGAATGTTTGCCAATCCTCAGAGTTCTTGTGGTGACTATCAAAGAAGTACCCGATCACTCTAGTAGGGTTAGAAATCATCACTACTCCCACGTTACCGGATGTAAGCGCACCCTCAGCCGTGTTATATACCTGCTCAGGCACCCCAGACGCTTCATCTACAGCAATTAGCACGTGTTCCGAGTGAACACCAGCCAAGGCTTCTGTATTCTCCTTAGAGGACGTTTTAGCACGTGCGAACCATGTCTCAGGATCATGCTTCATACGAATGTAGTCACTCTTCCAGTCAAATACCTCCCGGACACGCTCGTTCTTAATCCGGTTGATCCATAGAGACAACTCTTTCCACAACACATCGTGCATCTGTCCTGACGTTGGTGCTGTTACCGGTACCTGCGCTTGGAAGTAGCAATACAGGAACCATAGAACGATCCAGGTCATAGTGGCTGACTTTCCAATACCGTGACCAGAACGCACACTGATATGAAACGACACATCCTTGCTGCGAGTAGCTTTCTCTACACCCAATAAGATCAACGTCTGTTGCCAGGTGAGGTTGCTACCCTTAGTAAATCCATGCCAGGACCATATCCAATAGCCATCAGGTACCTGCACACCATGTCCGAACCACTCAGCCCGTACTGTTTCTTTGAGTCGTAGCCAGTTTTTACCCTCAGCACGCATAACAGCATCCCAGGCTTCCTTGTACTCCGGTAGTGGTTCCTGCGGTATAAGTCCCCACATCACCTTAATGAAATAGAGGATCGACTGTCTAAAGTTGTGAATCTCACCAGCTACTGAACCAATAGCGTCCACTGAGGTAGGACTAGGACGTGATACCGGCTTCCCTTTGCGCTTGGCTTTAGGCTTCCGCTTGGTTATTTTCAGTTTAGTCTTCATGTTCAATGATAGTTACCTCATCCTGTCCCAACTTGTCTGCAGTCTCGTACACTGATCGTACCACTCCAAGCGTATGGGTATGATCGTTCTGCTTCCGTTCCGTCATATCGTGGTCACTCATCAAGATCAGCCCGGCAGTCTTCGAATTATAGGCACCTGATACACCAAAGGACGTTAGATACTCGTATTGCACCTGCTTTATGATCTTTAATGCCCGGTTGAAGTCCGGGTACTTACGAGCGTACCCAGGGAACACTTCAATACTTTGTCCCAGGTATAGCGCATATCCTTGCTGCGATGGTAGTCGAATGGTTGTCACCGGTACTGTAGCGTCAGCCACACGTCGCATACGTGGCAGGTGAGAGTCCTCACAGTATTTTAAGTATTTATATAGCATCGACGTACACCACTCCGGCTTGTACTTGGTTTTGCGCTTACTCTTTTTATCTTTAGTAGTTACGTCAAAGACTCGACAAGTTGCCGAGCAGTATGGTTTGAAGAGATCATCCAGGAACGAACCCTTACATTTATCGTAGTGGCACGTCGAGAGGACTACCTTTTCTTCTTTTTGTTTTGATACAGCTTTTCTACTACCCATATAGACGGGTACCTTGCGTGAGAGAGTATGCCCGTGAATGGATTTGCACCATTGAGATAGAGGAAGTGAGGTGGTTGAACTAATTCAGTTAGTTTTGAATACTCACCGTTACTGTATAGCCTTGATCCGGCTCCACACCGGACTAGTGGAGATTGTTGATTACAACGTAGTGATCTTTACGATCGAAAAATGTCTCCCTCTATCTTTCTGCATGGCTGATATGCCACGGGCAGGTGCTGGTAGTCGTACGTACCAGCTCTTTGATTATAACACAAGAATAAAGGACCCCAGTTACCCAGGGTCCTTGTATATGGGGACTATTTGCTTGGTGGTTGACGTAGATCGTCTTCCTCTGTGTATGCACGTTGCACTCCTTTCAGGTATATGCGCCACTTCTGACGGATTGGTTTAGTGATTGCTCGACGTTTCTTGCGTTTGCGCAGCTGCGCTTTGGTTAGTCTATGCACTTTGGATCACCTCCTTGACAATGAACTCTACCCTCAATATACCACCACTAGTCTTTCTGTAGGTTGAACTGATCCCCAATCTCGTTGATAGTCTTGGCTAGGTGAAGCGCCAGGTTCCCAACAAACTCCTGACTATCTTTTCTGGTAATGATCTCTAGCTGCTTCTCTTCACTAAGTTCCTCGAAGCATACGTTGGTCCATTTATCGTCTTTCCTTTCCCGGAAGTACACGCCTGATAGGTTTCTTAGTTGTTTTGTCATACTAAGAGTCGCTATCTGTGTCCAGCTTGATCGGTCCTTTAGCTATCCACTTACTGATAATCACTACGAAGATGGCTTTTGATAACCACCAACCTAGTCCAACAAAGAATCCAATACCAATTAGTCCTACTATGGTCATACTTTAATGTTCTTAATGTGATAAATATGCAACCCTCCCCGATGTGAAGAATACCAACACATCATCTGAAACATCTTGTTGTTGTGCAGCGCAACTAGGATATCCTCGTTACCACTCCATCCACCAGTGATGAGTACAAACTCCCGGTAGTTAGTCTTATGATCGTCTTCTTTCCACGGTCCAAGTCGAGCATAGTCTTCTCCCCAGTTCCAAATAGACTGGATAAACAGCGCTAGTTCCTCGAAGTTACTGTAGTCCCACTGTTCGATCTTCTGTAGTTCCTCGTCTGTTGGGTATCTGTTGTCCATAACTAGTCCCTGATTAGAGTAATAAGGTGATAATGCGCATGTTGCGGCTGACTTTGACCAATAGTGAAGTTCTTTAGGATGAAGTCATACAGTCGATCCTTTTCAAACTTAGCGTATAACCAATCACGCTCTTGTATCTCGAAGCCTGTTAGCTCGTTTATATCAGCTACGTGCCGCTTAGGGACGAGTAAGTGATGAACTGTAGCAATTGCATCATACGGGTAGTTATTCTCGATTAGCAGCCAGTTTTGGAACTCCTGGACCACTTCATATCCCTCACTATCACACATAAAACACTCTCCCTCCTGCCGCCTTGGTGCATTTTGGTATCGTTTCCAGCAATCAGCGCTACGTAGGTTCGTTCCTTGTTGTGCTTTACTAGTCTTACTACCCTGATAGGCAACCATCATAGCCCTTTCCGCATCACCCATAGTGGGATGAACTGATAGAGTCTCCACCTTTTCGACGTGATACTTGTTAATACCCCCCTTTTTTGTCCGATAGATTGTGCTTATCATAGTTTAATTTCTATTTTGATTAGAACTAGTAGCTGTTAGTAGTAGGCCAGGTTGCTCGCTTAGGTGTTCTGAGATCGTTCTACCGTCTTGCATGATGGTATAGGGTAGGAATATCTGTGGAATGGTCACCATGTTGATCTCCACTAGCGCTAGCTGTGCATCTATCCAGTCGTAGATCACACGCCACGCAGTACGAATAGCCTGGTTATCAAGGCTTTTATCTTTGTGTCTCACACTAGTTATACCTTGCTGGTCAAACACTTCCCGGACCGCACGCCAGTTGCATGGCAATTGAAAGCCCATTTCTCTACCGTCTATACGTAACTGAAAGCTGACAGCACTTACTTGCTTACCATCGTACTCAGTCATCATCTTAGTGACGCCATACTCGCTCAACATCACTTGGATCTCACCAATGGTCTGTTCTGCCGGGACTATAGTGGTGTAGTTTTTAATCATATTCGACGTGATACTTGGCCCGCACCTGTTTTAGGATTATAATGTGTATTGACTACTTTGTAACCTTTCTCCCTAAGATACTCAGCAAAGTTGTGATAGTCTTCACTAAAAGGAGCCCAGATTACCTTATTTTTTGGTATATAAGGAATAATGAGGTCAACCGCATATTTAGGTGTATACGCTTCTATATTTTCTCTGTTCAAGTTTACAAAAGCTCTTGGTAATTTCGTTTGCACTTCCTCTACACTTGGTATCTTAGTCATAGGTGTTCTTTAATTATTCTGCTCGCTATAGCGAATCTAATAGCTTTTGTATTACACTCACCATCGGCGATGTCGGCGATGTCGGTGCCGTCAAGGACGTTAAGGACGTTAAGGATAAACTGCCTGTACTCCCTAGCTCCTGCTTCACGTTCGGCGGTGAGGGCGTGGCGTAAGAAGTCTTTAAACTCCTTGTGTATTCCAAAATCGTCTTCTTTTGGCTCATCTCCTGCGAAAAGCCAATCTTTAGATAACTCCTCCACCGCTTGTTCTATTGTTTGGTTTGTCATAATCCAGCATCTATAGCGTTGTCTAATACAATTTCAAGTTGTCGTCGCTCTTCTGCACGCAATTGTTTTTGCCGCTGTGTGTGAGCATCGAATACTGCCAGTACAAAGGTTTTTACTGTTTCGTTCATATCCGGGTAACGTGAACTGATAATGCCTGTAGATCAGACTCAGCAAAGAATGATCCTTTCTCGTCGAGATACCAGAACGCATCCTCAATAGTGATTTTGTGGAGAAATACACCATGATCACTGAGGATAGGTCCTTGCCGGAACGTCACACCGGAAGTTAATTGACCATAGAAGCCGTTCTCACGGTCACCAAGGAACCAATCAACCGGCGCAGTACATTGTGCTGAGGTTTCAAAGTTACGGTTATTACAGTCGATCTTCACTGTGACTGAGGTAGCAGCAGAACCCTGCCCGTGGGCAAGGTTAGCTACTACCATGAATAGAAATACAATTACGATTTGTTTAGCTAGTTTCATGGTTGTGGGATTTATTGCGAATATAGATGATGCTAGCCTGTACGACTACATCGGCGTCTTTAGCTGTCATAGTACTGAGTGTACTTTCCAGCATCTTTAGCAGCACTTCGATGTCTGATTGCTTCATTATACGTTGTGTTAGTTGACTATTTCATACTGCGCTGTGTGTAACTCTAAGCACTCGATAGCAGAAAGCTGGAATGTGATTAAGAGGTAGATAATAACAACGATGAGTAATAATAGCGTTAATAATAAGGGTTTATTGGTCATAACTAGTAATTTTTTCTAGGTTATACGGGTAATGTTATGCAAGCGGCTTGTATGCTTTTATTATAGCAATCCAGCCATAGTTTTCAAGGCTTTTTTAAGCTCTACGGTTGCATGTTTTGTGTCAAAATACGCATCTTCTAGCTTCTCGATGTGATCCTCTAAACAAAGGATGCTTTGTTCTGCTCGTCCGATGTCTTGGGACTTCCTGGCTGAGTGTTGTCTTACTTCTTCCAGCTGTTTGTTCTGTGTGTCGATCACCAGCTGCAGCTGTGCGATGTGTTGGATCACTACACTAGGTAGCGGTCCGGTCCCTCCTGGTACTTCTACTCTTTTTGAAAGAGGTATCGAAGTGACCTGGTAGCCCGAAACAGACTGCACGGGTAATTTGTGTGGGTACTGTGTGCGTGACGGTTCCTCCATCGACTCCACTGAGTGTAAAGGTTTCTTTTCCGTCCGGTTGAACAGTAATGTCTTCTTCGTTGATGACGTTGTTTGATAGCCACGTCTTCCTCTCTTTGAGCTTCTTCTCGACTCGTCTTTTGTAGGCTGAGTCTTCTGTTTGTTTTGGTTTTTCATACGGTATTTCTACAATGACGGTCTGCGGTTTGGTTTCTACTTCATCATCCGACTCTAGTGAGTGATCCCAGAACTTGTGTCCTTGGGTACACTCCCAGACAATCGTGCCTGGTTGTAGTCGCATGGATAGAAAACACTTTTTGCAGGTCATAATGGTTAATTAGTTAGCCGAGTGCGTCCATAACTACTTGCTCTTCTGTGATATGTCGATGCCGCACTAGGTGGTGTCCCATCCTTTCTTTATTTACTTTGGAATAGAACTTCCCGGCGTGCATCGAAAATGAGCAGGTGGTGCATAGTACGTAATCGGTACAGTGACTAGGTGATAGTGGGTTGCTGCACATTGGGCAGTCCCCGTGATAAATACCAGCCCAGTTGTTCATAAGGTGATTGTTATTTTCTTCGCTTTAGCTTCTCGAACTTCCGCATGACGGTAGCTCTTCTCTTTGTTTGCTCTCGCAGCCAACACTACCGAGCTAGTTGGTCGATATAGTTCGTTGTCGTTCTGAATGACTTGTCGGTTCCGGCGTAGTGTTTCAAAGTTGGGCAGCTTCATAAGATCGTCCAGCGTTATCATCGCTACACGCTGACGGGTACGGATCACTAGTTCAGGGTGATGCTCGATGATGTAGCCTTTCAATAACTCTTTGTCGCTATTGCGTGACTCCGGGTATTTTTGTAGTACATGAACTACTTTATCTTTGAATGACTTTAATTCTTCCATTTTTGTTGGTTTTAGTTGTCTTTAACGTGGCTTGTATATTCAGTTCTCATATCAGCATAAACGTCAACTGTGTGGAGTGTGGTTTTTGCGTGGGATCTAGCTCGACCTCTTACGCCTTTCGCTTCTAAACAATCGTTTGTTTTCCAGTTGCAATGTCGGCAGTACGCAGACTCACGTTCGCACTTCGCTCTGATAGTCCTAAATGCTTCTGCATCGTAACTCATACACCTTGTCTCTTATCCTTATAATGCTCCTCTGCGATTTGGGCGAGTTTAAGAGCAGAAAAATTGTTTTTGAATGACTTTAATTTTTCCATTTTTGTTGGTTTTAGATGTATTTGACCGTCTGTATTCGTTTTTAAGCGGTTCAATATACCTTAGTTGAGTAATGTGTCGTGTCTGCTATTTACGTTGCAGCTAGCCTTGTTTCCTCTTGAATCCTGCGAAGTTTAGCGGCACATGCACCAGTGGCTGTAGAAGATAAAAAATATCCGATTTTTTTGCTGGCTACATTAAGGTCCTCGCCGCAGCCACACAAACATAGGCGTGGTGCTTCTGGTGATTTAAGTGGCGCTGCTTCCCTACTGCGTTTAAGGTCATGCTCTCTTGCTTCATGCTTCTGAGCGTAGTACTTCCTCCCTTTGAGAAACTTGTACTGACTAATCTTGTGCTGCAAGTCAGCAAAGTCCCTGGTCCGTAGCCGGTTGATCTGAATGTCAAACGATGCAACGTATGGCGCATCCTTTGGTCCAGTGTAATTGACCAGTCCCTTAGACTGATAGAACAGTAACTCTCCGACTGATGCAAGTTCACCTTTTTCGTTGAGAAACTCTGTCAGCTCTTCTTTCTCGAACTTCAATAGCTCTGGTTCGCTGTAGTCTTTGCGCTGCTCGTCTGCGACGTACTCCACGTCCCGGATCGAGGTACTCATAATCAGCATACCTTTGCGCAACTCCACGTTTGTAGGCATATCGCCATCCTTCTTCATTTCGTATAGCTTTGCGCCTTTCTCGTCGTCTAATGTCTCCGGTAGTCTGTCCCCTTTGAATGTGACCTTGTACATAATGGTTAAGTGAGACTGAGTGTATCGCCCTTAGTACTCGCATCTTGTTTGGGTTCAGTACTGAGGTCGTCTTCGTATCTCCTTTGATTTAAGAACGTGGCTGGGTACGGGATAAACTTGCCGCCATCTTTGCACCAGGCTTTAGTAGTTTTGTACTCTTCCACTTTGTTGATAATTTCTTTTGTTTTGTCGTCGTCCGGTCTGATCTTTAGCCACGCTTTCTCCGCATGACCCTTTCCCTTTTTATTGGGATAGGTTGCGTAGAACAGGGTAAAGTTCTCCAACATTTCTTCTTTTGTTGGTCCACTCGCTTTTCGCTTATTCTCTGTAGTACTCTCTTGTGTACTCTCTGTTATAGAAACGTCAGTTTCTAGCGAATCGAAAAGGCTAGTTTCTAGCGTTTCAAAAAGTAAGTTTCTTACGTTTTGAAAAGCGATACGGTAGTGAAGTGTAGGTTTCCCCATCGCTCGCATCACCTTAGACTCCACTAGTCCGAGTTTCTCCAACTTCTTGCGTGCCTGATCCTGTTGGAACCGGGATAGGCAAGTCTCATCTGTGAGTTCCTGCTTCGTCTTCCAAAACCATCCGTCAGTTCGTACCGTTTTGTCTGACCAATAATCTAGTTGACCGAGCAGTATTGCTTCGTTTAGCCCGATGATCTTGGCAACTTCCGGGTTGTACGCTACCCGTCGTAGTGCCAGTCGAGTAATATCAGTTTGTTTCTTCATGTGGGTGTCCAGCTAGTTGTACCTTGTGGACTGATAACTAGTACGATTGGCGCAGCTGCTTCCGTTTGCGAGCTTGTTTTAGCTTCAGCGCTTTTTCTTTCTCGTACGTATTTTGTTTAGTGTGCGGTTTAGTTTTTTTCTTCATTGTCATTTAGTGGGTCTTCCAACACTTTGCGTCGATGATTAGCCCAGCGAACATTAGCCGCTTTCTTGTAGTGATCTGCACCATGCCGTTGGCGTGTGACACATCCTCCTTTAGTACCAATCCTCTGCAGGTGCATTGTAAGAGTAGTGTTTTTAATCTTTCGTTTTGGTTGTCTCATAAGTTCTCTGAATATAAGCTAGCGCTCTGACTACTTTTTCTCCATGCAAGCCAGTGTCGTAGGCTACTCCATGACTGTTGATCCCACGTTTGATAGTAGTATCACCTCCATTCCATATCCGACCGATCTCTTCCGCTGTGTAACCAGCTTTCAGCCACTTTTGAACTTTCATCACCACTAGGTGTCGTTCGTTGATATACGTCCTTGGTGGAACATACCCGTAGATTTCTTTAGCGTATTGGACGTAAGTACTGTCTAGGAATTGCCAGCATCCGGTTTCATTAGATCCGCCGGGTAGGTCATGGCAGTCTTCATGCCCTTGAGCTTCTACAGCTTTCATCGCATCTGTCACCTGGATGGCTCTCAGGCTTAGAGAAAAAGTTCTCGTTCTCGTAGTTCTTCCTTTTCTGCTTCTAAATCAGCTTCCATCTTTTCAATTGCTTGACGCATGGCGTCGTCTTCACGTAGTTGGTTGAACTTGCTCTCGTTCTCGTCGTAGGCAGCCTGGAAGTACTGATCTAGTCGATCTGAACTCTTTACTGGTGCTTCCTCTTTGAATGGAGCGTTGTTCGTTACCGTTGTAGTGGTCATATCTTCGTATGCTTGGACTACTTGCGGTACCACTGTGATGTTGAGATAAGTGGTGCCAGCTGCACCGATGATTGCGGCAAACGCTGCGATCTTCAGTGTACGACGCACACTCACTTTATTATCTAACTTCCTCTTGATGTAGGTTTTAATTGACTTCATAAACTTGTTATTGGTTTTGTTAATGATCGACCTCCGGCGATTGTGTCGGGTGTGTTTCCGACTCCCTCATTGTAGCAGGTGTGGTGAGTTTGTCACGCTTGCATACGGGGACATGGGGATAACTATGGTATAGTAAAAATATATGAATACTATCAGCGTCGATGATCTCAGGAAGTTAGGTGGTGGTGGCGTCAGTAAGTATCGCAATACCAGGACCGACTACAACGGGACCGTATACGACTCAAAGAAAGAAGCGATGTACCGGCAGCGATTGGATATGTTGACCGGCGCAAACATTCCGGACCATGAACGGGTAGCTTTGATCGAGGAACAAGTGCGCTATCCGATCGTTATAAACGACGTGAAGATTTGCAGCTATGTGTTGGACTTCAAAGTGACGTACGGCGATGGTCACGTGGACCACGTAGATGTGAAAGGGATGAAGACTCAGGTGTATAAGTTGAAAAAAAAGATGATGCTAGCTGTACACGGTATCGAGATTGTAGAGGTCTAAAATAAAAAATTGCGCCGAGCTTCGCTCCCTATCACATATAGGTTCCGCCGCCGGATCACTTGTATAGTTGAATATACAAGAAAACCGCCAGCGTATGACTGACGGCTCTCTGACTCTTCCTACACGTGGCAGGTGAGCTGGTTAGTCCTGTAGGACTACCCAATCTTCTTCCAGTAGGTCTGTTTGTGAAGCTAGCCACGGGACCTGGTTATCATCTGCTGTCTTCATGTAGATGTAAGGCAGCGTCATTTTTGATCCTGCGTCCGGGAACTGTGCTTTCAACCACATCCCTTTACCGTTCCATCCGTTTCGAGCTACTCTACGTCCTGCTTTCAGGTGCGTGAGTGCCATTTGAAACGATACTAGCGTCACGTTTGCTACTTCTTCTGTAGGCTCTGACATAGGCTAGGCTGTTTTAGGCTTATCATACACGCTCTCACCACCATCTGCGTACTGGATCACCTTACCGAGTCGCATACGGGCATCCTCGACGGCACGTAGTGCGATCATGGCGTGCGCAATACACTCTCCTTTGTTAAATCCCTCTGCGTCAGGTGTTTCTTTAACTTGTGCTACAAAGTCACGTATATGCGCTTCCTGCTGCTTTAGTGACTCTCTTCCCTCTCCGGCTCGGTCAATAACTTTTTGTACTGGTGTTGCTTCCATAATTTATATATTAGCTTGGATAATAATACGACTACCTACTTGAAATAGTCGTAAATCTTCTGTGATGAAAGGAATGTCACCACACCTCCGGCAAGTACTTGTGCGTACGTTGCTACTTGATCTGCTGGTAGCTCTGCGCCCATGAGAATAGACGATACGATGAGTGCGATGAGTCCAAACGCTGCGTTCATAATTTGAATCCAGGTCCGGCGTGCGTCGATCTCTTCTTGGTTAAGTAGTGTTGTTTTCGCTGGTTTCACGAACTGCGTGATCCCGTTAGCGATAAATGCTGCGATGATTGCTGCTATTGTCATAATGAATATATATTACCCTAGAAAATGCTTTTCTGGGTCGATAGTTAGCTCTTGCCAATTATCCTTGTTAATGTCTGCAATTTGCACCTGGTCGAACCACACGTCTATGTGACAGTGGGGACCAGTTACAAAACCGGATTGCCCGGTAGTTCCGATCGTTTCTCCTGCTTTACGGACTCCACGATGCGGCAATCCTTGTAGATGCAGGAAGCGAGCAGCGTATTTGATTTTGTTGTGGGTATACCTGAACTCGCAGAAGTAGCCAAGTGTATTAGAGAATCCGGCTGAAACAACTTCTCCGTCGATCCAGGCTTTTAGCTGCGTACCCATTGGCGTAGCGTAGTCGCAACCGATGTGATGCTCTGTTAGTGGGTACCACTCAGGCTTGTGAATACCGTACTTCTGTGACATTGGGAACGCTGCTAGTGGGTTTACCATTTCTACTACCCCCTTTTCTTTTTCGCTGACTTGTTTCATAAGTGGAATTATATATAAAAGTAGACTCAGTAAGAATCGAGTTAGTGACCATCTAGTGAAGTCCATGTGTCGATATACCTGTCGGACGTCCTTTAATACATAGTCTGCGTGGTGGACCGGTAGCTCTTTAGGGTTTGTGATACCCATACTAGCCCGTAGCTCGTCCCGTCTACCTGAGAAGTGAGTCAATCCGTGTCCAGCTTCATGTAGGAATAACCGGATGATCTCTAGTAGTCCCCTTGTGGCATAGCGTGACTTGGCAACTTCGTTTGGTGCGCAACAAATATACGCTTCTAGCACGTCGTTGTTGTCTTTCCAGTACACACCATTAAGAGTCTCAGGAAGTCCCCAAGCGGTTCTCTGTTCTGGTGTTATGTGCCATACAACAATGTTACGTTCTTTGACGTTGAGTTTGTTGGTGATGTTTTCCTCGAACCATGAGTGTCGCATCTGCGCACGATTCTTCTCAGCGTCCCAATACCGCATCCCGGCAATATCCGGGACCGGTACGTTTTCTCCAATAAATAGTGGTTCTGTCACTAAGTTTGGAATGTTTTTTGTTGCATCGTCCCACTCCCTTGAAAGTTCTTCATAGACTTCCATCGGAATCTTGGTGGTTGATAGCAGGATTGCTTTTGCTCTAAACGGTTGCTGCGTGGGTATTTGCATAGTTAGTAGAGAATGAATCCTAGCCAGCACACTATTGCGATGCACCACAGTGTGCTTTCGTTTACCTCTAAGAAGTAAACTACTTCATGGCGTAGATGTTTGAGTAATTTCATAAATGCTTAATTTGCTTTACGTAGTTCCTTATTGAGGTTGTCGGAGAAAAAAATAGGCACCATACTTCCAGCTTCTGTTCTGATCTTCCGTCGCCCTAGCTTGTAGAACTCTTGAAATGCTTCCTCTCCGATCTCTGCTTCTAGTTCAGTGAGGAATTGTACCTTGTCAGCATTTGAACGTAGTCGCATTATATCATCAACGTACTCATTATTGAGTCCGTACTGTCGATAAACTGCTAGTTCCTTACGTACGTTGTTCCGTTGTAGGTCAGTAACCTTTCCGTTGTAGAGTTCGTCGATCAACTCATCCTCGATCTGTGAGATCGCACCACGTCCTTTATCGCTCGCTTCAAACTGCGCAACGGCGTTTGCCATCAGATCATCCTCCCGGAACTCTTTTACGTAGTCGGTATTCTCACTAATGATCCCTGACTCCTGCGATGTTGCCTGTAGCTCACGTGCTGCTTCGATATCACCACGTCCTACCATCCCTTGAATAGTCCTCCTGACGTCTGTGCGCCCGGCTGTGATGTTATCTTGCGCTTTCCACGTTTGGACTCGTTGATCCCATAGAATCGCTTCCTGAGTCGGTGTGTAGCCTGTAGCACGTATCAGCGCTTCCCATGTGTTGTACTTGTATGGATCACCATTTGCATCTAGTAGTGGGTTCCCGGATGAACTACGTACTCCCCAAATGTAGCCAGTAACCGCTTTGATCGGGTTAGCGAATACGTCTGGTAGTAGTTTTCCGGCTGCGTCTGCATACCGTTGCTGTCCAAGCATGTCGATCCCTTGTGGTAGTCGCTTAAACAATAGTGATCCTGTTGCACCAATGTACGATCGAACGTCTGACGGGTTATCCAGGATAGAGTCAACTGTCATTAGTCCAATACCAACTCGACTGGATAGGTCAATCCCGGTGTACGCAGCTGGAATACCACGGGTAAGTGCTATTTCCCATGTATCTAGCTCTCGCATGATCTCTTCTTCGTCCCGGTCGTCCCCTACTAGCTTCCTGAATATCTCGATCATTAGTTTTGCGAATGGTAGCGCTGTGACTCCACCAATAACACTGGTATATGCCATCTTTCGTGTTAGCGCTACGAACTCTCCCCGTGAAGCATCACGGTATAGCTGGAATAGGAACGATCGAATGTAGTGTTGGAAGACAAACACAACTGCTAGTCGTCCCCGGAACGCCCGTGGTCGGTGCTGTCGTCCGTATCGGAAGTGGATATCATCTGAGACTTCTTTTGATTTCCGCTGTGCTTCGGCGTTGGTCATACCCTGCGCTTTGAAGTGTCGGTACATCGCTAGGAATGCTGGAATACGGTTGATATTCTGCTCAACGATCGCTGTACTCTTGAATAGCAGCTTACTGAACCGTGAACTGATCTCGCTATAAACCGGGTTATTCTTGAATCCAGTTAGCTCGGCTGACATTTCAGCGCCTAAGTGTCCCTTTTTCAGCATTTCGTCGATCACCATACGCTCATGCGCTGATATCCTGCCACTAGAGTAGTCAAACATCGCTTTCACCAGGTCTTTCTCAGGACCAGCAATCTTTCCTGCACCCTCGTAGTACTTACTCATTTCACCAAGTCCAACAATGAAGTTCTGGGTTGCGTTGGTTGCTAGGTAGGACAAGTCGTTCGCTAGGAAGTAGGCAAACGTCATACCACGCATACTGATACTCATAGTCTGATCCTTTCCAGTAGGGATCGGGATATAGATATCCTCTGGTTTGTTGTTCAGCTTGTAGATAATTGCGTCACGCTGCCATGCAAAGAACTCTGGCTGTCGTCGTGCGTCGATCTTAGATAGCGCATCGAAGTACGCAGTCGAGTGACGCATCTTTGAAATATACCCACTAAATCCACTAAAGTAGTTGGCAATAACTTCTGGTGTGCGGTTGGTATCGTACCCTCCTACACCTGTTCGGCGTAGATAGTGGCGTCCAAAACCTTTCTCCTTAAACATATCAACCAATTGGTTGCGTAGAATACGTGATACATCGTCCCGGATGAATCCTTTCTCTTTCATGTTCTCAATCACTGGGATCATACGTTCTGAGGTTAGCTCTTGCGATCCAAAGAAGTCCACCTCTAGGCTCTGTAGTTTGTCGATCTCGAACCGAGTCAGTGCATCTTGGCTCTCATCAGCTAGCTGCTGGGACCGTTCTTGTGCTAGTTTCTCAGTCTTGAATGACTCCATCAGGTACGTTTGGTACCCTCCGCCCTCGTTCATCTTCTGGTGCTTGACCACATACGGGTACTTCCACTTGTGCGGCATGTAGCCTTTACGTTCTTGTCTGAAAGCGTCAATCTCTGCTTCTTCCATACCCTTGCCACGCATTTCCTGTAGCAGCATTTCGTGAGCAACGTCCAGCGCATACCGTACACCCTTGTACGCTTTTTGCTGTTGAGTAGTCATACCCATCTGGATGATCTCTTGGTCGCTGAACTCTTTACCTAGTGAGTCACCTCTCCATAGAATCTCATCGACTCTAGCTCGATCTTTACTTTTCAGCTTCATGTAGTCCTGGATGTTCTCTGCCATCATAGCGTCGAGCATTTCCTTGTCTGCATCTTGGCTCTCAGCCACTGTCTCGTATAGATCAGCTGCTTTGAACTCTTCCGGGTCTTTCAGGTATAGATCACGTGACTGCGCTAGTAGGTTCTCGAACATATTTATGTCCTTGCGCACACTGTTAATGACCTCCGGTTGGTTTACCGACTGATCCAGGATTGAATTGAATAGTGCCTGACGTCCAAGTGAGTCTTCGTAGTCTTTCTCACGCTTCATCGCACCAAAGTCTAGGTATTTAATACCGTCTGGTGTCTCGAACCGTACCCGTGCTGCTCGTACCGGGTTAGCGTGCAATTTAATACTCTGTCGTTTGTTTTTCCCGGTAGCAACTGCAAAGTAGAACTTCTGTAGTCCTGGTAGATCACGTCCTAGTGCTGCGTTCACCTTTACCATAGCGTCGTATAGTGCCTGGTAGAAGCGTCCCATCATAGTTGTCTGTCCCATTTCACGCCGGGCAACGTACCCCTCGAATCCAACAGCAATCTTCTCTTCTGCTGCTACTCGTTGTCCTGCTGTCTTTGGCATTACACCACCGTTAGCAGTCTTTAGCAGCGCATCCATGTTGAACTCCATGAACGGGTCGATCTTTCCAACTAGGTTTCGTAGGACCAAGTGGATCATTTCGTGATCTGGTGTTGTCTTGGTACTGAATGTAGGGAACGCCATACCCTTGTTGTATGACACACCGTATGCTCGCACTAGATCAATACGTCCGTGGACTAGCTCTTGCTCTCCGGTAAAGATGGTATCGACAAACTCCACTGAGAAGTCCAGCTTGAATCGTCGCTTGTAGTCTGCAAGGCGCTCTGTGATCTCACCAGGCATCGCTGCGGTCATTTTGTACTGATACTCCAATGCCGCATCCCTACCCTGCTTACGGTCGATATTTGCCGCTTTAATAGGGTTGTACTCTGAGACTCTACCCTTTCGGTTGACTCGTCGCTCTGTCGCTCTTGAACTGACCAAGTTGTTCATCATTGTCTCTGTCTCTGACAAGTCCGGGACCGTTTGACTGTATGATCCAAGGAACTTCCCGGTTTCAGTGTCTCGAATCGGTACTGTCTTCACTCTAGCGTACAGTGGTGTCTCTTCGAGCATCATCCGTTCTCCGTTGCGTGAGATAACTGTGACGTCGTTAGTGTCGAATACTACATAGTTAAATGTCTGCTCTTCCTGGTTTCGAGTGAATCCATCAGCGTATTTCACACCTTTAATACCGTATTCTAGCATCGCCTTACTTGCACCCTCTTGCCCTCCAAAGATAGTAGAAGCCACACGGTAGAACTCACCACCAGTACTGCTACCCTCTGGGTTCAGTCGAGAATCGCTTTGTTGTAGTGCTTCAGCTGCGAATCGTCGGATTTCTGCGCTTTGGTTAGCCATTGGTTCGTCCCATAGCAACATTGTCTCAATTGCTGCATCTTCGATCTCTAGCTCGTATAGGTACGCTGCTGAGTTCTCACGGTTCCATCCTCGGAACTGCATAATGAAGTCGATATTCTTTTGGTTTGGATAAGTTGAATGTGTTCGACGTCCCTCGTATTGCTTAGTGTCCTTGTTATAGCTCTCCACTGTTACTTCAAATAGTCCAACTGCTGGGTTCATGTCTAGTGCAATCACTCGATCTGTCTTTCCTCCCCAACTAGGTACTGTTTCACCTACAGTAAAGTACTCTTGCAGCAATTCTGCCTGTGCTGACTCCTGGCTAGTGTCGATGGTTCGATCTCCCTTAGTGTAAGTGCCTGGTTTTGCTGTTTTCTTTGTTTTTTCTACGTCCCTGTAGACGGTTGATACTGTCTCTGTGTCAGCACTATAGAATCCCCAACCAAACGCTTGGTTGCCCTCGCCTGTGTTTACAAAGTCAGTACTAGGCTGCGTGAACTCTGCGCCTGATCCGTGCCAAGTTCGTTTGTATTGTGGTGCGTGCGCTAGTGCGTAGATCGTTTCCAGCTGCTCTCTGGTTTTGATTTGGAATGGTTCAAACGCTACGTATTCTGATACTCCCTTTCCAAAGTCACTAACTACACCGTCATATCCGGCTTCTTTAATTAAATCCAGGTACTCAGGATCATTAAATAGAAGATCTTCAAACTCCATGATCTCAGCAATACCTATGTTTTCGTCGATCCACTCTAGCGCTTCCTTGCTGTCAGTGATCTTCTCGCCGGTCATAATCTCATATAGCAGCGGCGCTTGGTCTTCGTTTGAGAATACCGCTGACTGTCGTAGGTCAATTGGATTTGCGACTGATAGGTATACTTCCTTGATCTTCATTTCCCGTTCATCACCTTTTGGTCGTGTTTTCTCTATAAAGTCTGGGATGTAGCTCTTATCATCACCCTTTAGGAAGAAGAATCCCCAACTAGTATCTGCAGCTTCTGTATTGCTGCCCTTTTGTTTGTGATCGAATACCTCAAAGTCTGCCAGTGTTCCGTGGTAGTGAGCATCACCCTGTGCCGCAATAAAGCTCTCCACCGTGTCATGCTCGGTAGCTTCTGCAAACAACTGATCCTGGACCTCCTGATCGTATGAACGCTTTGCGCTGAACATAGCGTCGTCACCAATAAACATATCGCTGTTTTCAGCCTTACGCTCGGTAGTGTACTCAGTGTAGTCAACCTTTCCGACGGTACTCATCTGGGTTTGCTTCTCAATAGCAGCCTTTTCTAGCGCTACGATCTGCTCTTCCTTGATAGCTTCACGCCGGGCAAGTCGCTCGTCGATCTTAGCTTCGTTCTTGGTCATGTTCTCTTCGATGCTGCCAATATCAACTCCACGGTCTTTTAGCATCTGCGCTACATTAGCCAGTCGTTCTTGTGCATTTTTGATAGTAGACTCCAACCAATCCCAATCTGGGTTCTCTGCGTATCGTTCCTTGGCTTTGCGTACATCCTCCCACGCTTTGATATATTGCTCGTTCTTACGGTTGCTGTAGGCAAACTCGGACTCTAATCGACTGATCTCGATGCCAATTTCCTGCTCTTTCATCTGGTACTCCAACTTGGTTCGATGTACTGGGTCAGTCAATAGGTTCTGCATCAGCTCTGTGTAGTCGATATCTCCGATCTCCACCACGTCGTCACCGGCTTTGATTGACTCTTCGTAGCGCTTCTCTTTGTTCTTTAGCTTCTGCGCCATGAAGATATCTACTGAGTTTTCAGTAAACATCTGGTTCACACGCACGTTTCGCCACTTGTTACCCTGTCTCCACGCTCGTCCGATCACTTGCCGGACCGCTGTAAAGTTCCACGGCTGCGATAGCATGTAGATATCAGTCGTTCTTTCCTGTAGGTTCACTCCCTCCTGGATAGCGTCTGACCCAATAATGACCTTGACCTTACCAGCGTTAAAATCTGCTTGAATCTTGGACCGGTTCTTCTTTGGTGTTTTACCACTAATGATCTTCACTTGATCCGCTTTCAATCCCACTTCCTCGATCAGATACTTCTCAATGTATGGGAAGTACTCCACCCCAAGCGTTGAATAGATCAGCTGTCCTGAGTCTTTTACGTCCTTTAGTGTCTGCTTCACCAACTCCATTGTCAGCTTGATCTTAGGTGATCCCTCGACAAACTGCTTGGCTGTTGGTGTTGGACCCCTGTAGAAGCGACTCAGGTACGGAGAAAAGGCAATCGCCCGTAGCTCTCCGATCCCTTTGAGTACACCTCCACCTTTTTTATCGTTGAATAGTGGTTGTGCTGCTGCCTTGAAGTCGTACTGATCCTGGTTCTCAGGTACCCGGAACTCACGTGTTTGTCGGTCTGGTCGCACGATCCCTGCATCTTTACCGTCCCGGAAGTCGATAAACTGTGTCAGAAGCTGTTGGAACTGTTGGTAGTTCTTGAAATTACGTACCTCAGTCTTCTCAGAATAGTCACCATTGGCTTTGAACTCCAATTGTGAGGTTACATCCATGAACATAGACATAAAGTCGTTCACGTTCAAAATACCCATATCCTCCATCGTCTTGCGAGCGAAGAGTGACAGGACTGAGTAGTACTCTAGTGGATGGTTTGTGAATGGTGTAGCAGACAATCCGATCACGTTTCGTCCGTTGTTCTTCTCCTGGATGTATTGCGCAGCTAGCCACGTCTTTAGCCCGTACTGTGATGGTTTCAGCTGGAATCCCCGGAACTCTGTTGTTTTAGCGTCTTCATCTTTTGGCTTGGCTTTACCAATGATGTGGTTGGCGTTGTGGATCTCGTCGATAGTAAGTGCATCGAATCCTAAGTCCTCGAAGTACCGGTCATTATCAGTCCCACGCATCATCTTTCCAACTGTTTCCTCACCAGCGGCTTTGTCTACTTCTCGTTGTCGCTTGGTTTTGGCTGCATCAGGCTGCTCGATCACGTCATTGAATAGCGCAGTCGCTGTGTTGTAGGTTTCATCCTTGAAGCGTAGCATCTTAAATCCCTCTTCTGTTACTAGTGAAAGTGTACCCTCTTCAATCTCTAGCGTTGCGTAGTCACCTTTGAAGTCACCACCAAGGTTGGCTAGCTCGTTGATCTTTATATCAGGACTGATCTCTTGTATCTCAGTGATCCACTGTTTGTACACGTTAATGTTTGGTAGAACGATCAGCGGCTTCTTAGCCCACCCTCTTTCGAGCATTTCCAAGTTGGCAACAATACCCTGCATAGTTTTACCTAGCCCAACATCATGTGCGAGTAGTCCTACTCCACGGTTCATAAGAAAACCAACTCCGTACTGCTGTACTTCCCGGATATCTAGCGGCTTGCCTTTGAACGTACTTGATACGATCGCTCGTAGTGGCACCTGTCTATAATCAGGCTTGTAGTACCCGTTAAACGCTGTGTTGTACTTCTGCTCAACCTCTGACTGCTGCTCTGGTGTTAGCTCATCTTTTAGGAACTTACTAAACAATTCATCACCTACTGTCCGTCTAGTCCGTCGATCCTGTTCGTTTTTCAGCTTGTCACTACCTCGGACCGGCGTACCGTTGGTGTACCCTCGAACGTCATACTGTGAAGAATCACCGAACGCTGACTGTGGTAGGTCTTTGATCCAGCCAAGGAACCGTTGCTGTAGCGACATGTTTGCTAGCATTGTCACCTCAGCAAATCGTGTGTGTGGTGAGATACGCATACGATCAACTGTCATACGCTCAGGAATAACCGCTTCTAGCATCGCTTTTTGCTTTTCGTACTTCTCAGGTGTTAGCTCTGACTTGTCAGCTTCCAGCGTATTGAGTCGAGCATAGATGTTTCCTTGCACGTAGTTGAACTCGTTATAGTACTTCCCGTCCATGTAGAACGCTGTATCTGCATTAAAGTCTCCGGCTAGCTCTCCGGTTGGTTGTACGTACTCCCACTGTCCATTGTCGTACGCATCGACGTCAGTAAAGGTTCTCAGGTCTAGCTTACCCTTTGGCACTGGTTCGTATTCTCGTTTCGGTCGTTTCGCTTCACGGGTTTCTTTCTTGATATCAGCGCCCTCTTGCTCAATCCGACGGCTCTGTTCGTCTACCGGCTCTAGTGTCTCAGTCTTCTGCATTTCTTTATGTAGGTTCTCATCAGTCAGCGTTTTCAGCTTCTCACTAGAATCAACTGGTTCTTTCACCTCTTTACCGTTGGTTTCAATTTCTGTTTGTGTGTCTAAGTCCACGTATGTCTCACTCACAATCGCTGAATTGCTTGGTAGTGCTGCAAAGTCAGTAGTATTAAATAGCTCAATCGCTGCTTCTAGTGATCCGTCAACAAACGCTTCCTGCCCAAACCGCCCGGACCGCATACCCTCGTCACCTAGAACGTGGTTCATATTGGACCGGAAGTACATATCATCGCTGGTTGTACGCATCCGGGACGCAAAGATAGCCATACCTGACTGACTCTTCATGTCTTTGATCGCTTTCTTTTGGAATACCAGGATGTCAGTACCGATATCAGTGGTATCAAACGCACCGTTAGGTAGTCGCATAGCTGCAACCAACTCGCCTAGCTCGGCAATTGCTTTCTTTCCAGTCTCAGTATTGCCGTTGCGCAGGAACGCTGACGGGACCACCATCGCAACGTAGCCGCCCTCCTTGGTGATATCGAGTGATCGCTTGATAAAGTAGTTCTCGTACTTGCTGATCTTAGACTCTTCACCTAATCCTTTGAATAGCCCTCTGTGCTTTCCGTATGGTGGGTTACCAACTACCAGGTCAGTCTCAGACTTGTACGGTAGCTTCTTCCCGGTTTCATCCATGAATAAGCGCTCGAACGGTTGATTGAGGACCGCTATATCAGAACGCTTGGTTTTTAGTGCCTGTGACGCATCTGTGTCGATCTCGAACGCAATTACGTTGGCGCTGCTTGGTACACCCTCCAAGAAGTTACCGACTCCGGCTGCTGGTTCTACGACGTTCTTGCCCTCTAGGTTGAGTCCTAGCTTTCGTAGGATGTCATACGTCATTTTGACTGCTTCTGGTGGTGTCCAGTACTGATCGAGTAGCCCTCTACCCTCTGCACCATCACGCTCTCGTCCTCCAGCTGGTACAAAGTCTGCTGCTTCCTTTACCTCAGCTTCGCTTGGTTCCTTGGTCAAGTCCACCTCGAATACGTCGATCCCTAGATCGTTCTTGTGCTTAGTGACTGGTGCCAGCGCATCTGCAGCAAGTTCCTCTATGCTTTGCTCTGCATTTCCTCCCTCGTTTTCCGTTGCTTCCTCCCCTCTTGCATCGCCATTAGCATCTTTTGTTTCACTTTTTTTAGGTGGTTCGATGATTGTTGCGTTTTCATAGATGTCGATTATTTGTTTTCGTAAATCTGCAGTACTAAAATCACTACCAATTCTGATAGATAGTTGTACGTCCAGCTGCTCGAATAAAGCATCTGCAAGTAGTCGTCGCTTGGTTTCGGTTGTTTTCTTTGGATAAGAGAACGAACGGACGTCGTCAAAGGTGTCTAGCGCATACTTCACATCGTCTGAGGTACGTGCGTTATCAGGAATCCAAGCCGGGAACTTAGATGGTACACCGTCCCATTGTCCACTGTCTCCTACCGGGAACCGATATCCTGGTTCTGCTAGCTCTAGTTCTACCAGTATTTCACTCAACACTTCCTCCGCTTTACTGTAGCCCTCTACGTCAGACTCACCAAGCGCAAGGTACATGGACCGCATATCACGCTCTAATGCTTCCACTTCCGCCCGTTCTACCGTCTTTGGTACTTCTTCCTGTGCTACTTCGATACTAGGCGCACTCTGAACGTCCAGGAATCCCTGTGCTTTGAGGTTATCAGCCCATAGTGATAGAAATGAGTCTTTTGCCTTGATAGGGACCGCACCGCTTAATTCTCGCCCGTTTAGGACCATTGGTGGATGTTCGATGGTCTGCGCTACTAGTTGACCGTCATTGTCGATCTCGAATACCACCTCCGGGTCACGCATGATGTCCCCGTTTTGTGTGTACACGTGTGACATAGCCAACCGGTTGTCACTAATACGCTCTATGTTTAGTGTCATGTAGCCCTCTCTCTTCACCTGGAAGTAGGTAGACTCGTTTTCTAGGTCTTCAAAGTTGTTCTTAAACATCTTTGTCACCGCCTTACCTAGCTTACTCTTTTGCTTCTCGTTGATCCTGGCTGTGGTGTTGTGCGTATATACTCCCTCAGCGTCCATACCAATACTCGCTTTACGGACCGTGATCTGTCGCATCGTGTTCTTTATTTTGAATCTACCATCAGTCCGTTTAGTGATTGTTGCACTATAACGTTTGTTATCCCTCCCCATTGGTATATCCGCAACCGCTTTTGTGATTGCAAGTGCTTCGTCGTATGTATACCCAGCTTCGTCGCTACCACTTATATAATCAGTGGCTGTTGGTGGGTTTCCAGCTTGCGCAAAGAAGTCAGCGACTACACTCTCGATCGATCGCTCTTGTGGTTCCGCTAGATTAGCTGTGTCCCATCCCTCGTACCAGTCCTCCATCAGCTTCCTACTAGTACCCGGCTTATCTTTCAACGTCTTCACAAAATCCGCATCCCTCATTGGAATACGCTCCTTTCCGGCTTCAAACGCCTTAGTGCCAAGCTCTACGCCGTTGCTAGATCGCTTTCCAGGCTCACTACTGCGCTGCTCACGCTTCCCCCGTGCCACTTCGTCGCTAGACTCTGTATTGCTTTCTCCTGGTACGGTCGATCCTGGTTCACTAACGCTGCCACTTTCGGAATCTTCTCGGCGTCGAATGTCTCGTTTAGTATCGTTATCGCTTTCATTGTCATTATTTTGCTGTTTATCGCTAGTATTGTCAAGTTTGTTCCACCAATCTAGTAGGTCAGTCCGGCTGAATCCTTGCGCTGACTTTGCTTTGGACTTCTGCACGTCCTCAACAAACTGATCGAACGTCGGCGCTTCTTTAGCTAGTCCAAATAGTACTGGGTTCACACTGTTCATAGCAGCTTCACCGTCTGATAGCTTTGGATAACGTACTTTATCGTACTCCTGGACGTCTTCCGCTAGTTCTTTCTTGCTAGGTGTGAACCGTGTCTCTTGCTGTACATCATCAACAATGTTCTTTGCTTGGTTTGGGTCTTCCTTTCGAGCGTTTGGACTGACTGTTGCTAGGAAGTCTGATTCGATCTCACTCTGTCGATCAGCTGACTTCTCGATTTGATCCTGTAGGTTGGTAGCTTCTGTACCTTTTGCGGTCTTTGCTTTCTCCTGTAGCGCTGCTTGCTCTTCCTGGACCTGTCGGTACTCGTCTGCATAGTCACGCTCAAAGATATCCTGTGCTTCTGTGATCTGCTCTGGTGTCATGTTTTCTACACCCTCGAACGTATTGTCGTTGGTTGGTGTCTGGTTTCCTTGGACCATAGCAACTGCTCGGTCGATATCTGCTGTGATATCAGTCATATCACCCTGATCTTCCTCTCTCTGGTTATTAAACTCTTCTAGTGCCGCTTCCTGCTCGGCTGCGGTACGATCTGACTGAACATCCTGCTGGAACTGGCTATCTACTGCCCGTGCTGCGGTTTCAATGGCTGCTGGGTTCTCGGCTGCCAAGGCTTCTAGTGCGTCCATCTTAGCGTCTAACTCAGGACCAGGACCGTCTTCTGTTGCTTCTGACTGAGTATCTCCAACCGCTTCATTGACTGCTCGCCTAATCTCGTCACGGGTTCCCTCCGGTAGTGCGTCGATCATCCGTTCTGTATAGTCGTCTGCCGCTTCACGTTCTTCACGTGGTGTCATAGCCTTACCAGCTGCCTGGAATACCAAACCTCCGATCATACCAAGAATAAACGACTGCTGACTCTCTGTTCCAAAAATATCAAACTCTTCACCAAGCGCTTTCTTTGAAATATAGCTTTGGTATACCTCCTCCCCTCCCTCTGTAGCACCAGCGGCTGCCATTTCTAGCGCTTCTACTACGATCCGTCCCCAAATAGTCTTTGTACCAGCGGCAATCTTCCCAATAGGTGTCGCAGCTACTGCCAACTGAAACGCATCCAATCCAATTAGGTTCATGTTACCTCGATACACCTCAGCACCAGCACTAACAGCTTCTGCTTCGGTCATACCTTTAGCTTTGGCTGCTTCGTAGGTATCACCAGCTTCTGATAGTCCCTCAATCGGACGCATCACACCGGCACCTGCTAGTGAACCAACTGCATACTGAACAAACAACGGGTACTTAGCCAGCATCGCTGTCTTTGCAACTGCACCTGTGACTCCTACACCGGGAATCATCAACGCAAGACTAGGAACTAGCTGCTCTGGTGCCTTAGTTAGCCAAAAATCACCGTAGGCAAGCGCTGCTACAGGGTCTTCATTAAAAATACGGTCAATTTCTTTTGATCGTTCCGTCTGTAGCGCTGTCGTCATGCCCTCACCAGCGCCTGATAGCCATTCTCCGGCTTTAGAGTACGCTTTCCATAATCCACCACCTGATCCTAGTTTACTCCCCGTATCAGTCCCTTTTGCACCCAAATACGTCAAAGCAGAACCAAACATAGACGCAGTATTTCCAATACCACGGTTGGCTGACGCTAGTAATTCGTTCACTCCCCGGCTGTATGTGTTCCAGGCACCAGCTCTTTTCTTTTGCTCACTGTTGATATCACGGTTGATATCGCTGTCGATCCCACTAACTAGCTTCTGAATGTTCGGCGACGATGCTTGGTACGATGGCGCTTCAAACTTCTGGTTGGCGTTAGGGTTATAGTCCGGGACCGTATGTTGTTGACTCAAAATAGCCTGGACCTGCCAAGCTGTATTGTATTTCTTAGCACCCTCACGGTCACCGCCTGTCCTGGCTGTTTCCATGCGACTTCTAGCTGGTGTAGGACGGGTAGGTGTGTCTGGTTCCGTCGTAATCTTAGAGAGGTCTATATTTCTTGACATAGCGGTATTATAACACTCCTATGACTTTATCTTTGTAGGTAGTCCACCTAGTCAGCATGTCGTCTGTTGGAATTGTCTGTTGCTCTTTCTGCTGTTCGTCTTCGATGAACCAAGCTGGTGGGACTGAACTATAAAGTCCGAGTGAATTAAGTTCGTTCTTGACCTGCGCTAGTGTTTCAGGATCATCCTCAATCGCATATTGAATATCTGCCAAGGTGCTGACTTCGTTGATAATGTTCTCTGTAAACTTCTGGTACTGAGTCGCTTCTTTCTCTTCTTTCTTCGCTGCGTCGGTAGAGAGTCGGTTTTCTCGTTGTTGGTCAATTGCTGTACCAGCGTTTCGGTTAGCAATCTGATTAGCGATGTTATCAGCCTGTAGTCCCCGGTATTCGAGGTCTGCGGCTGCTGTGGCAATATCACCTAGCAATAGGTCAATTGGAATACCACTAGTCTCTGAGTACGCTTCTAGGACCGCTGACTGCTCTTCTACACTCAATCCATTTAATCGTTCTGCTAGTGCTGGTGCTGCTCGTTCTGACTTACTCAACATAGCGTCGAGGTCTGCCTTTTCTTTATCTCTTAGCTCTTTATTGGTAGCTCTGATCTCCTGGTTACGCTTCACGGCGTTATTAAAGTTGTTAGTTACCTGATCGTTCATCCGATCAAACGCATCACCAATAGCGTCGTACATAGAGTTAAACGCTTCCATATCACCCTCTTGCTTGGCGGCTGCAGCTGCGGTTATCAGACTAGTCATTTCAGACTCAATCTGCATTACTCGCATGTGACCCATCTGCTCTTCGTTGGTCATAAGTCCGGCTGACATTTCAGCTAGGTACCGAGCGTTCCCGGACCGTTGGTTATTGACTCCCTGTGCTGCCAGCGTCCGACTGTTTGTGTCTTTCATCAAGTTGATACGGTTCTCAAACTGACTCTTGATCCCTTTAATCATTGACCGGTACTCCCGGCTAGCTGTTTTCTCTAGCTCGTCGTAGTCTGCAAAGATCTGCTCACGCTCGTCTTCATACTTTTGCTCGATAACAGCCCGTCGATCATCCAGTGAAGCAAACGGGTCTGTGGTGCCTGTTCCAGTACCACCAGTAGTACCATCACCTGTTCCAGTACCTGTCCCATCGGCTGCAGCTGCGGCTTTATCAGCTTTCTCTTGCGCCCGGCGTTCGTTGATCTTTACTTGAATCTCTTCTGCTTCACTCTTGATACGATCCAACTCCGCCATATTGTTGGTGGTTGTAGTTCGATAAGAAGCGGTTGATTGTACCGGTTGTGTATCTTCCTCAGTCCTGGTTGATACTGTTTCTATTGTCTCTGTAGGCGTCGTCACTGAACTACTAGGGTTTTTCTCCCTTTGCTGTCGAGCTTTAGTCTCTGCTCTTCTTTCCCGTGATCGTGCTGAACCTGTAAGCATAACTATGTTTTGATTAGCCAGTTACCAACAACATACGGCTGCATGTTGGTGTGTGGGGTGTCCCCACCAGCGAAGAAGCCACCAGTTTTACTGTCGTCTCCACCTGAGTCGTTTCTATCATTGGAAGCGCCAGGACCATAAGTACCATGTTCGTGTCGTGGCATTTCATCAACTGTTAGACGATGCTTCTCAGTTCCTCCTTTGTCTCCAATTGAGTAGGTAGGTTGTACGAATGAGACTGTCAACACGCCTGATCCAACATCTGAGATAGTCTCTTCTCGCCCATCAAGCGCACGTTGTAGTGTTGTTGCTAGTTTGAATGTAGTGTCAGTCACTTTGATTAAATAAAACGTACCAGCGCTTATACCGTTAGGCATAACACCATCTGTACTAACAACAACAGGATCACCAGTTTGTAGTTCTACTGTCAAACCACCTGGTACTGTGAAGACTGCACCGTGAATGACTGTTGCACCTGAAAGAGAGTCAGAGCTAACTGCGTGGTTTGGGTAAAGGTAGTTTGTACTAGTATTTGCAGTAAGTTGGTATCTTGTATTTGCAGTACCACCAGCAAAGTTAGTGGTGTACATAACCGTATCTCCTGCTATTAGTCCGTGGGCATCAATCCTCATGGAGTCTTGTCCTTCATCAGTATCAGTCACAATACCAACACTTTGACCAATTTGAATGTTGTCTGTAGTAACCTCAGCTTTTATTTGCTTCTGTCCTTGTCCAATAAGGACCGCACCTCGCATATCCGGGATGAAACAGCTTTGTGTGTAGTAATACGCACCAGTTCCTGTGTCAGTGATATTAACCGCTGCACCTCCCTCTGAGGTAGAGACTTTGAATGTGTTGGTTGCTGCTGAAATAACGTAATACACCGTGTTTGGTAATAGACCGGCTGGTAGTGTGCCATAGGTATAGAAAAGTAACCGGTCGTTGTCTGACAGTCCGTGTGCTGCTTTAGTGAATGTGTCTGTAACAGTATCGAGTGAATCTGTCTCTAGCCCGGTTGGTAACCCGTATTTACCTCGTAGTAGTGCTGTAAGCGCCGGGTAGGTATCAAAGTCTATTTCTTGTCCGTCAGCTTGTAGCCATCCAGTCGGTTCATTATCTGCTGCGTATGGGATCATCGCCCCAACAGAAATACCAATAAACTCCTTTTCACTAGCGGTTGGTAGTCTAGTGCCGTATTTAGATGCTGCTAGGCGCTCAGGGTTCACCATCAGTCGCCTAGTAGTTGATCCAGCACCCTCATCAGCGTCAATCTCTGCTGCAGTGGCTTCCTCTGAAATACCAGCGGTTGTTAGTCCTGCATCTGCAGCACCAGCGATGGCAATTGCGTCCATGTAGTCCAACAGTGCTTCGTACCAGTGAGATACATTCGAGATCACTACTGGCGTACCAGGTGAGTGAGGTGAAGCAACTCCACCGGCGCCAAACTCTGATACAACTTTGAGTCCTCTAGCTACACCCGTGTCGATTGAAACGGAATTGTCAGCGTTCACTGTGAAGCCGGTAAACGATACGACTTCTGCGTTATCGGTTCCTGGATTTATAGTCATCCAGCCTTTGTCTCCAAAGTTCGCCATCGTTAGGTTTTCACCGTAAATATCCTGCAGACGGTTGACTCTAATCTCAGCAGTCTCAGTCGCAGTAATACGATTTGAGAGATATGTTTTCTTAGCTTGTGGAATTACAGGTCTTGACATATTTATTTCTATTATACAACACTAGCGCTTAATATTCGCCGGTATGTTCTCTGATAAGTGTATATTCTCCCCGTAGGCTAGCAATTCAAACCTAGAATCCAGTTCATCACCGGAGAAAACGATTTGTCGCTCGAAGAAGTCCAGGAAGTTGGTCAGATTTACCTCCCGTTTCTTCACTAGGAAGTCGATCGGGTTCCCTCCCAGTGGTGACTCACCAAGTGGATCAGTACCAATGGACCCAGTAGTACTAGGGACAAATACCGTTGCATCCTCTTCACCAGCTTCAATCAGGAACTCACGGGACTCTAGCGCACCTTTATATTCGTAGTTGATAGTCTTCTTCACTACGGTTGATCGACTCATGTACGCTTCATGCGCTGTCTCTGAGAAGTTCTTTGACATAAACCGGGTACCAAAGTTTTCATACCCAAACGCTGCTACCCAAGAGATCGGTACTGAAAGATCTGAGAATCCTCGCTGGATGTAGTACGTTTCGTTTCCAACAGAACTATGCCCACATAACTCATCGTCGATAATAGCTAGGCGTGATACAGGAATGTTGTATGGTGGTTGCCAATACCCGTAGCGTAGATCGTACTCTAGGACCAGCCCATGCTTAGGAATAGCCACAAACATAGACTCCCGGAAGTACAACGTGTGTACGTTGGTGAGATCATACGACAGGAAGTCGTCCCGGATATCATCTGAGAGTGTCTTACTCTGTACGTTGGTGATGTTTTCTACTGCGCCGATCGAGTCTACTGCTTTAGCTACACTAACGTAGGCAATATAGTTCTTCATGCGTGCAATAGCGCCGGGACCAACAGCTGCTTGTCCTGGTGCTGTCTTTAGTTTTCGTACGATAACAGTCTCACCTTGTTGATCTGCGTTTAGTTCCATCAGGACCTGGTACCAATCATCGTCACCAGCTGAAACATATAGCTCGTTTTCATCAGGAACAAAGGCGTTAGGTGTAGAATCGAACGTCATAAGGAATCCCTCGCCTGGTTTTCGTAGTGGTGTGGTGAATGTGAAGTCTGAGAAGTCTGTATTCTTGCTCAGGTAGGCTCTACGTGACGTATAGGACCCAACTATCACATGACCGTAAAAAACCTCTAGGAAGTCATTTTTGCTGCCTGAGAGTGCCGCTGGTGCAAACTCCATGACTGATTGAATTACCGTATCGCCAGCAATCACTCCATCATCGACCGGAGAACGGGTAATCCCGGTTAGGGTTCCAGTGTTTTCTCCACCAGTGTAGGTGTAGTCGATCCCTCCAATGCGTACAGAACGGTTAGCTTGACTCACTAAGAAGCGTCCCTTTGCCCACGTATCGTTGTTTTCCCAGCCAATTAGTACATCTGCACCAACAGCTTCGGTCATAAGTCGTACCTCAGCATCCAAAGTAATCACACCAGCGGTTATTTCCCGGATGATATATACACCGTCGTTACTGGTACTGCCTGATATTTCAATACTGTCTCCAACAGCGAACCCGGCGGTAATAAATCCAGCATCTTCATCGGTAATAGTGTCGAGATCAGCGCCGTTATCATTAAAACCGTAGGTAGTACCACGTAAATACCCTTTCTTGGTGATGGTATCAGCGGTTACACTAGCCACTTCTGCCAGTCCACCACTCCACATCCTGATCTTGTTGTCCCCATTGACCATAAGCAGCAAGTCCATCAACTCATCCTGACTCCACCACGGTACAAACTCAAAGTTCCCGGACTTAAATCCGTTCATTACTCTTACCCACGTATCGTTCCACTTCACCTCTAGCTCACCTTTATCAACTCCACCTCCCCAGTAGGACCGCATGTTGCGATATACACCCGTGTTAGTTTTCCAATCGATTGAACCCTCTACTCCATTGTTTATGTTCTGCGCTGCACCAAGTAGCTCGATCCCTGGACGGATAACTACTTTCTCACCATTCACGATCTTACAGTCACGTGATCCTTGCACCAGAAAATGTCCCTCCAGGTTGGTTATCTCCCGGTTGTTTACATATCCCCGTGGGTTCAATGCTTCGACGTACTTTCCTGCTTTTTTTCCTGCCATATATTAAAATCTATGATATTGAACGGTCTGCTGCATGGACTGATCCGGGAACTGCTCGTTGTAGATGTCATACAATCCACGGTTCCACTCACCTCCACTACGTTCCCAGCCTAGTAGCTGGTTCTCAAACCACCGTGCGCTTTGCGTGATCGCTTCATCCCCTAGCTGCTGGATCAGAATAAGCATCAACTCATAGAGAAAGATGTTTTCGCCGTCGTTCATTAGAATGACGTCGCTATCTGCGGTCGGTACTTCCTTGTACGTTCCGTCGATCCCTTGGAAGAAAAAGCGAGAGTAGTACACCACTTCATACGGTACTCCCTTACTCATGGTGAGGTTTTCTAGTCTCACGTTCGCAAGTGCATCGCCAGTGGTGTAGTTCAATACCACCTGGAACGTGTCGATCTCTGCTACCACTGGACTGCCTACAGTCGCCGCATTGGACCAGTCACCCCGGAAGATGGACCATACGTCGTTTATGAACGCTGTGCGGTCGTGAGGACCAGTTACAGTCGCTTCATAGTAGTTGCTAGCGTCTGAACCCCACCTGATTTTGATATCAGTGAGTCGTGATACGTCCGGGAACTTAATGCCACCAAAGACAGAAGCGATTGTCTCTAAGCTAGTGAGGTCAATAACCGATGGTGTGACGATCAAAATGGTACCTACTCCCGTAGCACCTGATAGCCCAAACTGGACCGATGCCAGTCCTGATAGATAGTCGAACCGGTTGGTGGTGAGGTCAGCCACGTCACCTGATCCAGTGATAGTCTGACCGACTGTTAGTGAGTCTAGTGTCGCAATAGTGATATGTGGACTCACATCTTTACTCAACCGTAGTGTCTTTACCCCGTTTATGACTTCCACGCTGAACGTGTTCTCTTCCTTTTCAATATCAAATTGGTTCGGGAACCTTGCCCGGTTCTCGTCTTCGGTACTTCGTTGGCTGTATGGTCGTATGTCAATCACTTTGTTATCGCCTTTGAGGTCAATTGGTGCCACATAGTTGTGAATATGACTGTAGATAGCGTTAGCAATAGGCGCTGAACGTCTAGTTTCAATTGGCGCAGTTCGTAGCAGCACGTTACTAGCCGCTTCTTTACAGTGTAGGTAGAACCCTCCGATGTTAGCTACTGAGCTACCTCGTAGTTTCGGCTGCACCAAGTCTTTAATGTTTGCGATTTGTGTTGACATAGTATTACTAATTTATATCACTAATAAGCCCGTCAAGGGTCTCAGTTGTTATTACTTCTTTTGAGCTACACTCTTCTGTTACAACAAACTCGTCACTAATCACTCTTTCCAGCTCTTTGAAGACAGTATCACCGTTAGACGTGGGTATAGCCAAAGTGATCTGTGTCTCCCAGCGATACGTCCCAGGTGTGAACCTCTGTTGTAGTAGACGGGTAAAAACAATCATACTTGGTGGTTGAGAGTCACTGCCGGGTATAACTTCATAGAAAGGTGTGGTGGTGTACGATCCGTTGTACTTCCCCCACACGTTTCCTCTAGCTTGTACTCCTATCTCGTCATTGTTTACTGCGTTCCAGCCAGTTTCGGTACCACTAACTATCCTTTTGAGTAGGAAGCTCTGCTCTACATCATCCACACATAGGTCTTCCGGGACGTATTCTATAAAATCCAAGTACGCTGCATCAGGTGCTGCAATTATCGCCAGTTTTTCTGCTTCTAGTTTAGCTGCTTGAATGCGGTCTGACACATATGGGATCACCACAAATATGATCGCAGCTAGTAAGTACCAATGCCAATTGGTATAGAACTTTCGTTTTTCTTCTTTTAATATCAGCTTTAATTGAGTCATGCTATTTTTTGTTATCCTTATTGGGTAATTTTGCATAGCCACTGATAATCTTTATGAAGAAGTCACGCTCGCCAATCAGTGATCCAAAAGAGAACACTCCGCCTAGTGATAGCCATATACTCGGTTCGGTTCCTCCGTAGAATTGAGCGCTTACTACTGCTGCCATGAACACTCCAAAGGTGATAAGCAGCGTTGCTATCTTTACTATCTCCCCCCACTGGACCTCGATAGTCCGGGTATCAACAAATATCCTGCTTAGTACCAAACGATCAAAGAATACACCTAGTACAAAGACTATAGAGTGTGTCATAAGGTTAATGATGATGTCTGGTAGTAACATAGGCTAGTTTATATTTATTATTCTACGATCTGAACCCCCACCGTTGTCTTCTTCTGCTCCTGCCACACTGAAAGCTGGTTCTGTTTCTAATACTTTACGAACCATAAGTGTGTCGTAGGTGTTGTCTGTGTCTGTTGATTGACCGTTTACATAGTGATAACCACTGGTATTAATAAAAATGTAGTTGGTTGGAAGTGTAAACACTGAAGCGTTCATACTTGTTTTAGATAGAGTGAAAGCCCCGTCTGTCATTGTTACCTTTCGTGCGTTTGGGAAAACATTGAGTTCATAAGCTGTACCAACTACTCCGTGATTTGTTCCAGCGTGGTCAGTTGAACCCGAGTAAGAACCACCGTCTGGATTAGAACCATAAAAACCAATTATTTGTGACTCTCCCTCAGTTGCGTCGTTAAAACGATGACCAAATTGCCCCCAAACACTTTCTGTAGTTGGATTACCATAGTTGCCTAATGTTACAGTCCCCTCTCTAAATCCAAACCTAAAGTCATTTGTTGGATTTACTGTGCCAGTTGTAGTAATACCGTCTCTTTCACCAATTATACGCATACCGATACCGTATTCGTATAAAGTAGCGATATTGCCAATGTTAGTTGAGTGTACTTCGTGACGACCTCCCGAGTGAGTCTGATTGGCAATTGTTCCGTTAATATCTAGTGTATCTGCGTTTTGTGTTCTATTGAATGAACTACCACCACTTCCGTGAGTCGTACCCGTCCAATTAGTAGTGTTTGTAAAATCTTCAAACACAATAAAAGTGTTGTCTCCATTTGAAACATTACTTGCTAAGACATTTCCATAGTAGACATAAATATCTTTATCTGTTCCTAAGTCGTCAGTAACTTCTACCCAAACTGTGGCAACACCACCTGTAACTTTTTCTACCCAAAAATCTAGTTCTACTGTTTCAGTATCATCTGTAAATCTTAAATCACCACCATCATTTTCAGAAGCAGGAAAGTTTGCACTGTTCCCACCTAGGTTAAAATCCCCACCAGAAGTATCACCTATTTCTAATTTTACTTGGTAATTAGTACCTGCATTTGTTTCTCCAGCAATTGTAACTAGCTTTTTA
>Ga0307980_1000078_pt1 | contig 46627 bp, 41 predicted proteins | sample OrgLakmetage1060_FD_201817 | JGI IMG/M metagenome (GOLD analysis project Ga0307980, IMG submission 201817) | Saline water microbial communities from Organic Lake, Antarctica - #1060 | ecosystem: Environmental > Aquatic > Non-marine Saline and Alkaline > Saline | place: Antarctica: Organic Lake... | reverse complement strand
GAAATGTTGAATACTTTTAATGCTTTATTGATAGGGATGTGTTCTCTAACTTTCTCGATGGTATTTACAACCATTTCTTTTTGTTCTTTGATGATAGACTTCATTCCTTTGACTTGAGAAATCACTTCATAAAAAGTATCGGCTAGTTTAAAATAGCATGCATTGATCTTTTTTATTTTAGAAGATTGGTTGATCTGCTTTGAAATAAATACTCTAATTAATTGTTTCTGTACCCTTCGATAAAATAGGCTACATGCTTGGCTTGCATCCTTTTTATAGTTTCCATATCTCCAGAAGCATCGATTCCTGTTCTATAGGCTTAAAAAACAGGTTTATAAAATAGTTAAGCTGTCTTTTAACTTAGTTCTCATTAAAGCAGTCAAACCCAAGATAGGACCTATTGCCAGAATCATATAAATAGCATTGGAATCCGTCCATTCTGTCATTTTTGAAATGAACTGAATACTAATTATAGTTACCGTAAAACCAATACAATTAACAATGGTGAGTGCAGTGCCTTTTATTTCTGCAGGTGCATGTTGCGCTACTAGTGTTGATAAAAGGGGAGAGTCTGCTATGACAACCATTCCCCAAAATATTAGAAAGCTGACAAAAAGACCTTCAGAATTACTAGTAAACAGAAAAGGGGAAATTAGGCAACATAAGCAAGATAGAGATAGCGCTATAAATGCTATTCGTTTAGTTCCTAATTTCTGTGAAACAAAACCAGAAAACACACAAGCCAAGCCTCCAAAGCTGATGATTATAAAAGATAATACAGGAACATTAAACAACACTTGCGGATGCTCTAAACTATACTTTTTTAGCATAAAAGGTATAAAAACCCAAAAGGCATAAAGCTCCCACATATGACCAAAGTAACCAAAAGCAACCGAACGAAATTTTTGGTTTTGAAACACCTCAAAAAAAGCTGATAAGTCTATTTTAGGGCTGGATTTTCTATAGGGTCCATCAGGAACTAGTGTAACTATTAATACCCCGCCCAAGACGCTAAGAGAAGAAGTCCATATCATTACAGATTCCCAAGAATATGCTCCTGTTGTTTCCTTTAGTAAATGTGGGAATGCCGTACCCAATGCCAATGCTCCAACTAAAAAACCAAGTGACTTACCAAGCCCTTTTTTATAATAATCTGAAGCTATTTTCATCCCAATGGGATAAATTCCTGCAAGAAAAAAGCCGTTAAAAAAACGTAATAATAGCAAACTTAAAAAATTGTTAGCGTCCCAAATGGCAGCTAAATTAAAAAGCGACCCCAGTACAGCACATATGAAAAACACTTTTGACGGTGAAAAACGGTCAGCAATAGTTAAAATTGCAAAAGTCAATGTGCCACTAATAAAACCAAATTGTACGGATGAAGTTAAGTGCCCTAAAGCGCTAGCTTTAAGATCAAAATTTATCACAAGATCATTGATCACCGCGTTCCCAGCAAACCAAAGTGACGTGCAGCAGAATTGAGAGAGCACGATCACTAGAAGTATAAACTTAGAGTTTTTCAATAATAGTCTTTTTTAAATTTATGGAATATTGAGTATTAAAATTGGTAATTCCTTTGGAAATGAACCGGTCTTCCAATCAGTAAATGGCTTTAAATGAAGCTCAAAATTATAAATGTTTTTTTTTAAGAACTATAATGATCTCTTTTAATCTTTTATAAGGGAATATTACCGTGTTTCTTTTTAGGCAAAGTAGCTGCCTTATTTTCGAGCAGCGTATAAGCTTTGATTAATTTTCTTCTTGTATTCTTTGGTAATATAACCTCATCAATAAATCCTCGTTCTGCAGCACTATAAGGATTAGCAAATTTTTCAGCGTATTCAGCTTCCTTTTCTGCTAATTTGGCAACAGGATCTTTGGCAGAGTTGATCTCTTTTCTGAATATAATTTCACTAGCTCCTTTTGCTCCCATCACAGCAATTTCAGCTCCTGGCCAGGCATAATTCATATCTGCACCTATATGCTTAGAGTTCATCACATCGTATGCACCACCATATGCTTTTCTGGTAATTACCGTTACTTTAGGCACAGTAGCTTCACTTAAGGCATATAATAATTTTGCTCCATTTGTGATAATTCCATTCCATTCTTGATCAGTACCTGGAAGAAATCCTGGCACATCAACCAATACCAAAATAGGAATGTTAAAACAGTCACAGAATCGAGTAAAACGAGCTGCTTTTTTAGAACTATCCACATCTAAAACTCCTGCAAGACTGAGGGGTTGATTTGCTACTATACCTATACTTTTACCTGCTAATCTTCCAAAACCAACGACTATGTTATCTGCATAGTCTTTATGGATTTCAAAGAAAGAATCGGTATCGATAATTTCTTGAATAACAAGCTTCATATCATAAGGCTGATTGGCATTTTCTGGAACGAGATCTTCCAGACCAAGACGGATTTCGTCATCTAATTCAAACGGCATATCTGCAGGTTTATCTTCACAATTTTGAGGCATATAACTCAGCATCTGTTTGATCTGATGGATACATTGAATATCGTTTGCAGCTGTTAAATGCGTCACTCCAGATTTAGTCGCATGTGTTTTGGCACCGCCTAATTCTTCGGCAGTAACGACTTCATTTGTTACTGTCTTAACTACATTAGGACCAGTAACAAACATATAGCTGGAGTTTTCTACCATCAAGGTAAAATCGGTCATTGCAGGAGAATAGACGGCACCACCGGCACAAGGTCCCATAATTGCAGATATTTGAGGAATCATTCCTGATGCCATTACATTTCTATGAAAGATATCTGCATAGCCACCTAAGGAACGCACTCCTTCTTGAATTCGAGCACCACCGCTATCATTTAAACCGATAACAGGAACACCTATTTTCATCGCCATATCCATTACTTTACAAATCTTTTCGGCGTGTGTTTCTGAAAGGGCACCTCCAAAAACAGTAAAGTCTTGCGCAAAAACACAAACCTGTCTTCCGTTTATGGTTCCGTAGCCAGTGACTACTCCATCCCCATAAAATAGTTGTTTCTCCATACCAAAATCCTTGGTGCGATGCGTTACTAAAGCTCCCATTTCTTCAAAGGACCCGTCATCTAGTAAAAAATGTACCCGTTCTCTTGCGGTTAACTTTCCTTTTGCATGTTGCTTCTTTATACGTTCTTGCCCACCACCTAAAAGAGCTAGCGTCAATTTATCTGCGAGTATTTGCTTCTTATCTTCCATGGTTACTTATTTCTTTTATCCCAATTTGAACTGATCTTCAAAGGAGCTTTTACTGTTTTCTGATTTTTAAGATACAGTTGTAAACCTACTAAAGCTGCTATTTTACGCTCTTCTGTATATTGTTTTTTTAGTTGGTCTGGCGAATAATAATTTTTCACAAAATGAGTGTCAAAATTCCCTGATCTAAACGCCTCATGCTCGCAAACAAATTTGCCAAAAGGTAGCGTAGTGGCAATACCTTCCACTTTATAATGATCAATCGCCTTTATCATTAACTGAATGGCTTCTTCTCTATTTTTCCCGTAAGTAATCAACTTAGATAGCATAGGGTCGTAGTAAATAGGTACCTCCATTCCTTCTTCAAAACCATTATCCACCCTTATTCCCTCACCAGTTGGAAGCTTGTAAACAGATAGCTTACCAATGCTAGGAGTGAAATTTTCTAGTGGATCTTCAGCATATACTCTTACTTCCAGAGCGTGACCTGTTATAGATAAATCTTCTTGAGTAAACGCTAGTTTTTCACCGCGTGCGACTTTAATTTGTTGTTCTACCAGATCAATTCCCGATATCAATTCGGTAACAGGATGCTCCACTTGTAAACGCGTATTCATTTCCAGAAAGTAAAATTTCTTATTTTCATCGAGCAGAAATTCGACTGTTCCAGCACCAACATAATCGCAAGCCTTAGCCACTTTTATAGCAGCTTCACCCATTGTTTTTCGTATCTCAGGAGTAAGAACCATAGAAGGAGCTTCTTCTACTACTTTTTGATGACGTCTTTGCACGCTACATTCTCGTTCAAAAAGATGGACTATATTTCCATGAGTGTCGGCAAGTATTTGAATTTCAATATGTCTAGGAGAACCGACATATTTTTCAATGAATACAGACCCATCTCCAAAAGCGGCTTTTGCTTCACTTATGGCTCTTTCCATTTGTTCTGGCAGCTCCTGTATATTTTCAACGATCCTCATTCCTTTTCCACCACCACCAGCAGAGGCTTTGATTAAAATAGGAAAGCCTATTTCTAGAGCAACTTTCTCTGCAAGTGCTACGTCAGTTACTGCTTCTTCAATGCCAGGAACCATCGGGATATTATAATCACGTACCGCTTCTTTTGCCGCTAGTTTATTACCCATTACTTGAATAGCATGTGGTTTGGGACCTATAAAAACGATCCCAGCATCTTCAACTAATTGTGCAAATTTTGCATTTTCGCTTAAGAAACCATATCCAGGATGTATCGCATCAGCGCCAGTATCTTTGGCTGCTTGAATCACTTTTTCCATCACGAGATAGGATTCTGAAGAAGGTGCAGGTCCTAGCAAAACGGCTTCGTTTGCAAAACGTACATGAGGTGCACCACGGTCAGCTTCAGAATAAACTGCGACAGTTTTAATACCCATCTTTTGAGCAGTTTTCATGACTCTTATAGCGATTTCTCCACGGTTTGCTATTAGTATTTTTTTCATACTTTTATTTTAACTCCGCTTTCGCGAAAGCGGTACTATTATTAAGGTCTTCTCTTCTATTAAACTTTTAGAAATCTAACTTTCCATCTCGATAATAAGTTGCCCTTTATCCACTGAATCATCAATTTTAGCTTCAATTGATTTTACAATACCTTTACCGTCAGAAAGAATGACATTTTCCATTTTCATGGCAGATAATACAAAGAGCGGTGTGCCCTTTTCAATAGGATCACCAGCGTTAACCATTATGTCAATAATGTAGCCAGGCATAGGAGCCATTATATTATTGGATTTTGTTTCTGTTTTTTCAAAAAGTCCCATTTGAGCAACCATTGTGTCATGCTCATCATCAATTTTTACGCGATAACTGTTTCCATTCACCATAATGGTCATTGTTTTTTCAATCAATTTTTCGGTAATTATTTCCACATCATAGGCTTGATGATCTTGTAATAAATGAAAATTAGTAGTAGAAATTTGATGTATATCTAGAGATGATAAATCATTAGTAGTAACAGAAAAATCTTGTTGATCCACGTGAATAATATAGTTGCTCATAAGCTGCAATAATTTTTTAAAAGTTAAGGAGAAATAGTAAATTATAAAACCTTGTCCATAATATCTTGTACACATTCTGGATTCAATAGTGTACTCGTGTCACCCAGATCGCTTGTGTCGTTTCCTGCTATTTTTCTAAGTATGCGACGCATTATTTTCCCAGAACGAGTTTTAGGTAAACTTTCCGTAAATTGGATTTTATCAAGTTTTGCAATGGGCCCGATTTGTTCGGTAATAATTTGATTGATTTCTTTTCTTAAATTATCGTGGTTTCTGCTTTCTCCAGTTTCTTTTAAGGTTACATATCCATACAATGCGTTTCCTTTGACATCATGTGGGAAACCTACTATAGCACTTTCAGAAACTGCTGGATGTTCATTTATAGCATCTTCTATAGGAGCTGTGCCCAGATTATGTCCAGAGACTATAATTACATCATCTACACGACCGGTTATTCTGTAATAACCTACTTCATCTCTCAATGCGCCATCTCCTGTAAAGTACATGTTTTCAAAAGCAGAGAAATAAGTGTCTTTATAACGTTGGTGATTTCCCCAGATAGTTCTTGCGATACCAGGCCATGGGAATTTTATGCACAAACGGCCATCTACTTGATTACCGTTTATTTCTTTGCCATGTTCATCTAACAATGCGGGTTGAATACCTATAAATGGTAAGGTGGCGTAAGTAGGTTTTGTTGGTGTCACATATGGAATAGGTGTTATCATAATACCGCCAGTTTCAGTTTGCCACCACGTATCCACAATAGGCGATTTTTTCTTTCCGATGTTATCGTCATACCAGTGCCATGCCTCTTCATTAATAGGTTCTCCTACGGTTCCTAAAACTTTTAAAGATGATAAATCATACTTTTCGACGTGTTCCACACCTTCTTTTGCAAGTGCTCTAATAGCTGTAGGAGCTGTATAGAATTGAGTCACTTGATGTTTTTCTACAATTTCCCAAAAGCGTCCATAATCTGGATAGCTTGGTACGCCTTCAAACATAAGGGTTGTTGCTCCGTTTGCTAACGGGCCATAAACTATATAACTGTGTCCAGTGATCCAACCTATGTCTGCCGTACACCAATACACATCATTTTCTTTATATTGAAATACATTCTTAAAAGTATAGGCGCTATACACCATATAACCAGCTGTGGTATGCACCATTCCTTTGGGCATGCCAGTAGAACCAGAGGTATATAAGATGAATAAAGGATCTTCTGCATCCATAACGGTAGCGACAAGCTCTGTTGAAGCCTCGTCTAACAAAGGCTGCAACCATTCATCACGACCTTCTTTCATACTGATTTCTGTATGTATGCGTTTGGCAACTAAAACACTTTCTACACAGCTACAATCTTTTAAGGCCTCATCTACAATTCCTTTTAAATCGATTGTTTTTGCACCGCGATAGGATCCATCTGATGTGATGACCATTTTACAATCGCTATCCTTAATTCTGGTAGCAATTGCAATCGAAGAAAAACCTGCAAATACCACAGAATGTATGGCTCCTATGCGCGCGCAAGCTAATATGGAGATAGCTAACTCTGGAATCATAGGTAAATAAATACATATGCGATCCCCTTTTTTAATTCCTTTAGCTTTCAGCACATTTGCAAACTTATTGACACGATGGTATAATTCTCTATAAGTAATATGTTGAGGAGCTTCTTTAGGATCGTTAGGTTCAAATAGGATGGCTGTTTTATCGCCTCTAGTAGCGAGATGTCTATCGATGCAGTTTTCTGTAATGTTTAATTTTGCACCTTCAAACCATTTTACTTCTGGTTTTTTAAAGTCCCAACTTAAAACTTGGTCCCATTTCTTGCGCCATAGAAAGTGTTCTTCGGCAATTTCTTCCCAAAATGCTTCAGGGTTATTTACTGATTTTCTATATACTTGATAATATTCTTCTAGGTGTTTTATATGATAATTACTCATGGCTTTTTTTTTATTTATGAATCCCAATGCCTTGGGCTTGATATATGGATTTAATTTCTTCTATTATGGATAGGTCATCTATGGTAGATGGGATGTTGTATTGAAGTTCGTCTGCTATATGGCGTAGTAATTTACGAAGTATTTTACCACTTCTTGTTTTAGGTAATCGGTTCACCACAAGTATATCTTTAAAAGAGGCAACAGCACCTATTTCACGTCTTAAGGCTTGGATAATTTCCTGCGGAATATGAAGTTCATCAGCTAGGTATTCAGGTTTTAAAACGATAAGCCCTAATGGTTTTTGTCCTTTTAAATCGCAATGCACACCAAAAACGGCGCACTCTGCCACTGATTTATGAGAGGCGATGACTTCCTCCATTCCGGCAGTAGATAGTCTATGTCCAGCTACGTTGATAACATCGTCCACGCGACCAGTAATAAATACATATCCATCTTCGTCTCTATAACCTCCATCACCAGAAAAATAATAGCCTGGAAAACGGTCTAAATAATCAGATTTGAATCGTTCTGGATTACCCCATAAATTGCTTAACATTCCTGGTGGTAATGGTAATTTTACAGCAACATAACCTTCAACTCCAGCAGTTACTTCTTTTCCTTCATCGTTTACAATTCGTATATCATAGCCACAAACAGGAAAACCTGCAGAGCCTCCTTTTATAGGCTGTAATTCTACGCCCACCATATTTGCTAACATGGGCCAGCCACTTTCAGTTTGCCACCAGTGGTCTATGACGGGAACTTTTAATTTCTCTTGAGTCCATGTTAATGTGCTGACATCACAACGTTCTCCAGCCAGAAATTGGTATTTTAAACAAGAGATATCAAATGATTGGATCATCACGCCATCAGGGTCTTCTTTTTTAATGGCCCTAATGGCAGTAGGAGCGGTAAACATAACTTTTACACGGTGCTCACTAATCACGCGCCAAAAGGTAGAGGCGTCTGGTGTTCTTACAGGTTTTCCTTCAAATAGAACCGTCGTATTCCTGTTGAGTAAAGGACCATAAGCAATGTAGCTATGTCCAACTACCCAACCCACATCACTTGCTGCCCAGAAGCAGTCTCCTTCATCCACTCCATAAATGTATTTCATGGAGAATTTCAATGCAGTAGCATAACCACCTGTATCTCTTATAATTCCCTTGGGCGTTCCAGTTGTTCCTGAGGTATATAAAATGTAAGATGGGTGCGTTGAGGCTACGGGCACCGCTTCGATAGAATTGGAGGTTTCTACGAGATGTGCATAATCTATATCATAAGGTTTTGCAGGAATTTGTACTCCTAGTTTCCTGTCGTATACAATGACGTGATCTGGTTGGTGTTTCGCTTTCGCGAAAGCGTCATCCACAAAAGGTTTATAAGGGATTATGCGATCTATTTCTATCCCATTAGAAGCTGTGATAATGGCTTTAGGTTTGCAGTCATCAATACGTATGGCCAACTCCTGAGGCGCAAAACCACCAAACACTACAGAATGTACAACGCCTATTCTCAGGCATGCCAGCATTGCATACAACGCCTGCGGAATCATGGGCATATAAATGATGACGGTATCTCCTTTTTCAATTCCCAAGCTTTGCAATCCTCCGGCTAATTTTGAAACTTCTAGGTGCAATTTATAGTAGCTAATATGCTCTTTTGTTGCCGTTACAGGCGAGTCGTAAATAATGGCATCTTGCTCACCATAACCATTTTTGATATGGGTATCGATGCAGAGATAACTCAAGTTGAGTTTGCCATCTTCAAACCATTGATTGTGGTCGCTTTTATTTTTAGACAGGATGTTTTGAGGCATTTTATACCAGTCTAGTTGCGCAGCTTGTGTCTTCCAAAAATGTTCTGGATGATCCATACTTTTTCTATAAAAATCTACATAACTCATGGCTTTGAGTTTTTAGATGTAAAAAGACCAAACCAATCGGGATTGAGAATTTTTAATTTTATAAGAGACCATGGAAGGGCAACAAGGCATGCGCCTATGACAAGTGATTGTAGAACACCAACACCTGATTCACTTTCAAATTTTATTCTACAGAATAGAGTGATGACCGCATATAGGGTGATAACAATATCTGATGTTTTTGGGTTTATCGTAAAATTCATGTCTTTAAACTTTAATTAAACATAGTTTGTTTGCATACAAAACCAATATTTAAGTAAGATTTGTAAGACTGCTTTTAAGTCACGAGTTCCAGAATTTCTGAAACTACTTTTTTAATTGAAAAAGGTTTTGTTAAATATTTATCAGCTCCGAGTTTTAATCCTTCTTCAATATCTGAGGCTTTATTTTTTGCGGTTAAGAAAACCACTTTTGTAGCTTCTAGATTCTTTTTGTTTTTTATTTGTTTTAATGTTTCATATCCATCCACATTAGGCATCATCACATCTAATAATACCACGTCAGGAATATGATTTTCTATGATCTCTAAAGCTTCACTTCCATCCCTTGCTATAAATACTTTAAAGCCCTTTTTCTTAAAGGCGTATTCCAGCGACATGACAATATTGGGCTCATCATCAACGATTAAAATCTTGTGTTCCATATAAGACGTACAATTTAACTAATTGGTAAGGTAAAAACAAATTTAGCACCTGATTTTAATGTCTTATCTACCCATATTTTTCCATGATGCTTTTCAATAATTTGTTTAGTTATAGCAAGTCCTAGTCCACTGCCTATGGGTTTAATGGTGTTTTGATGTTTAGACTGGTAAAATTTATCAAACACATATTCCATATCTTCTGCGGGAACTCCTTTGCCATTATCTGTTACGGCTATTTCTAAAGTGGTATTTCCTAGTTTGTAATCTATTTCTATATGTCCTGATTCTGGTTCACAAAACTTAATGGAGTTGGAGATTAGATTTGTAAAAACTTGAAGAATTCTATCTTCATCATAATTCATTTTAAAGCGTTGCTTGTTTTTAATACTTAGAGTAATTCCTTTTTTTGCGGCTATATGTTGTGTGTTTGCTACAGCTTTTTTTATAGTTTCTTGAATGTCTAGGTAATTGACATCTAAGTTTAGTCTTCCAGTTTCTAGCTTTTCAAAGTCTAATATGTTATTGATAAGCCTCCCGAGCCTATCTGAATCTTGAAGTATGTTCGTAAGAAATTGCTTTTTAATTTCTTTAGGCATGTCATCTTCATCATCCATTAATAGTTCTGTGGCTGCTCTTATCCCGGTAATAGGTGTTTTTAGCTCGTGTGCTACCGTGTCTAGAAATTCATCTTTTTGCTTGTCTTTATCTACTAATTCTTGATTGGCATTTTTTAATTTTGAAGACAGATGTGATAATTCGACCGATTTTTCAAGAAGTATTTTATTACTCACAATATTCTCCTTGGACTCTTCTAATATTCTAAGTACTTCCACGAGACTTATTTGCTCTTCTTTTACGACACTAGCAATTAGAATTTTTGCTGATGCACTTCCTATACTTCCTGTCAATAGTTTTTCAGAAAAATTAACTAATCTCGCATCTGCTAGTTGTGTGTCTTGTGGTAATTTATATGTAGTAAAGAATATATTCAAAGCTCTAGCAGCTTTTTTCTCCCCAAGAAATCGAACCAGCACATTTTTAATGTCGGCCACATAAGCTTCTCCTTTCCAGACGAGTGCGCTGTCTTGTAAAGCAGTAAAATTTGTACTGTCCACAAACATTTCAGCATAATTGCGTTCTCTGTAATTTCCTTTTGAGATAATTGAAAAGACTAAATAGCTTAAAAGATTAAATAAAATACTCCAGAATAAAGCGTGTGCTGGTGGACTCAGGAAGTCTATTCCAAATAAGGCATAAGGCTTGAGTGCAGCAATACCGTTTAATCCATATTGAGTAAAATTGTCAGAACCTGTATATGCTTCTAATGTAAATGGAAGTAGTAGGGTATATATAGTGATGCAAAATCCTGTAATAATTCCAACGATCGCACCTTTTGAAGAGCCACGATTCCAGAAAAGGCCTATAAAAAAAGAGGGTGCTAGTTGTGCAATAATTACAAAAGAAATAAGTCCGATAGAATACAAAGACAATTGTTTTGAAAATGACACATAGAAAAAATAAGCAGTGATTATAATGGAAAAAATAGAAATGCGCCTAATATTCTTGATGTATTTCTCATTACGCTCTGTGTGACTTTTTATAAACTTATCTAAAAAACCATAAGGGATGATAAGGTTGTTACTTACCATAATGGATAGTGCTAAGGTGGACACCACTACCATAGATATTACCGCAGAAAAACCACCAAGGAAAACCAGTGTAGCAAGAAAAGAATTGCCACTGTCTAGGGGCAAGAGCAGTGAGTAATATTCGGCATTTGCGCTATCTCCAAATGTGATTTTACCAGCCCAAGCAATAAAAATTACAAAAACGTTGAACAACAAAAGATATAAAGGGAATAGCCATATCGCTTTTTTTAAATATTTTTCTCGGTTGTTTTCTAATACGGATACTTGAAACTGGCGTGGCAGTAAAAAGATAGCCATAAAAGATAGAGCAATCATAAAGAACCAGTTAAACCCATCCTCTAATCCAGAAAGGCTAGTGAGTTCTTTAAAATTATCCATCACTGCTACTTGATTATAAATATCTGTTGTGCCATCAAATAGATAAAAGGTGATGTAGATCCCTATAATGAGAAAAAACACGAGCTTTAATATAGATTCAAAAGCAACCGCAGTAATAATTCCCGTGTGCTTTTCTGAAGCATCGGTATTTTGTGTTCCAAAGAAAGCTGCAAATATGGCGAGCAGTAATGCTACGTAAAAAGTAGAATCGTCTAATATTGTAGTGGAAACATAGCTCGTATTGTCTGCGATGATTTCAAAGGTTTCAGAAACCGCTTTAAGCTGTAAAGAAATATAAGGAATGGTACCAAATAGGCATATTAAAGTCACTAACGCTCCTAAAAATCTATTGTTCCCGTAGCGTAAAGAAATAAAATCTGCTATCGAAGAAATTTTGTTTTGGTTAGAGATTCTTATGACTTTTCTAAGTACCAGAATCCATAGTGGCGCGGCAATTACTGGACCCAAATAAATAGGTAAAAAATCAATTCCAGAGTTAGCTGCAATACCTACACTACCATAGTAAGTCCATGCAGAGCAATAAACCGCTAATGATAAAGTATAGACATAAGGATTATTAACCCATTTGCTTTTTTTCTTTTTTTCTGCAAGAAACGCAATGAAGAACAGCACCGCTAGATAAGCGACGATGATCACTATGAGTGCATAATTATTCATAATATCTTTTTAGTACAATACCAGAAATAATTATAGAAAGAAGCCAGATAGAAAAAACAGAAAAGTAGAAGGTAGGGAAGCCCCATACAGCTCCTTCAAAATTAAAAATGAGAACAAAGGGTATATTGAAGACTAAAAATAAAGCTATCGAAAGGACTATTAGTTTTTGCTCGTGGCGTTTTTTCATTTATAAGGTATAATACAGGCTACTAATTTAGATAAATATAGTTCTTGACTCTAGATTTTGAATGTTTGTTTCGCTTTCGCGAAAGTGAGGTTCTCTACAACAATTCGTATGTTACAAACTCCTTAACTGCTGGAGCTCAATTAAGAAAATCAGCATCACAAATATTGCGATGCTGATTCCTAACTATTAAAAATACGGTTTCTTAGTGACCAGATGCTTCTCCAGCGTTAGAAGGTATTCTTATATTTTCTACTATTTCTTGAACGTTTATGGGTGGAGCAGGAGTCATTCTAGAAATAACAATTGATACTACAAAGTTTACAAACATGGCAACGGTTCCAAACCCTTCTGGAGAAATACCAAACCAATAACTAGATTTTAATCCTTCAACAGCTTCTTTTCCACCATCAAATATTCCAAATTTGAATTTCAACATATAGAAAAGCATTAATGTTAGTCCTGTGATCATACCTGCAATAGCGCCCTCCTTATTCATGCGTTTGTCAAATATTCCTAAGACAATTGCAGGAAAAAATGAGGCGGCGGCTAGTCCAAAAGCTAGTGCGACGACAGCAGCTACAAATCCTGGCGGATTGATACCAAAATAACCAGCAATAACAACAGCTACTGCAGCAGCGACACGCGCAGCGATAAGTTCTCCTTTTTCAGAAATTTTAGGGGTTAAGATTTTTTTGAATAAATCGTGAGAGATAGAAGAAGCAATTACTAATAAAAGTCCTGCAGCAGTGGATAATGCAGCGGCTAGACCACCTGCGCCTACTAAAGCAATTACCCAATTAGGCAATCTTGCAATCTCTGGATTTGCCAGTACCATAATATCGCGGTCTATAGTCAGTTCATTCGTGCTTTTATCTGCAACGTATTGTATAACGCCATCACCATTTTTATCTTCAAACTCTATAAGACCCGTCTTTTCCCAGTTACCAAACCATTCTGGTAAATCTGCGTAGTTCTTGTTGCTTACTGTTTCTATTAAATTGACTCTTGCAAATACGGCAACTGCTGGAATTGTGGTGTACATAATGGCAATGAATAATAAAGCCCAACCTGCAGACTTACGCGCATCTTTTACACGTTTAACGGTAAAGAAACGAACAATAACGTGCGGTAGTCCAGCTGTACCGGCCATTAAAGCAAGTGTTATGGCAAATATATCCATAGTAGATTTGCTTCCTGTTGTATATTCACTAAAGCCTAATTGTGCGTGCAAACCGTCTAATTTATCTAAAAGATAGGTACCATCTTCTCCTGCCTGACCTAATCCTATTTGAGGAATGACATTACCGGTCATTTCAAAAGATATAAAAATAGCAGGTACCATGAAAGCAAAAATAAGAACGCAATATTGCGCTACTTGTGTATAGGTAATTCCTTTCATGCCACCTAGAACGGCATAAAAAAGTACAATCGCCATACCTATGTAAACGCCAGTTTCGATTTCTACCTCTAGGTATCTAGAAAAAACAATTCCTACACCTCTCATCTGACCAGCAACATAAGTAAACGAGACAATTAATGCTGCAATTACAGCAACTATACGTGCTAGGTTAGAATAGTATCTGTCTCCAATAAAATCGGGTACTGTAAATTTCCCAAATTTCCTGAGATAGGGAGCGAGTAATAAGGCCAGTAGCACGTATCCTCCAGTCCACCCCATTAAATATACAGATCCATCATAACCTCCAAAGGATACAATTCCTGCTAGTGATATAAATGATGCGGCAGACATCCAGTCAGCAGCTGTTGCCATACCGTTAACGATAGGGTGAACGCCACCACCAGCAACATAAAATTCTTTTGATGATCCTGCTCTCGCCCATATGGCTATGCCTATATAGAGTGCAAATGAGGTTCCTACGAGTATCCACGTCCAAGTTAATATTCCCATAATATTTTTATTTTTTTAAGTTATTTTATTCGTCAACTCCGTATTTTTTATCCAGTTTATTCATCAATCTTATATAGACGAATATCAGGACAACAAATACATAAATAGATCCCTGTTGTGCAAACCAGAATCCTAATTTGAAGCCGCCCAGCCGTATGGAGTTTAATTCATCTACTAATAGAATTCCACAGACAAATGAGACGAAGAACCAGATGGTTAGTAATATGGTTAAGTACCGCAGGTTTTCCTTCCAGTAAGCCGTTGCGTTTTTTTGTTTATCAGTCATAATGTTTTTGTTTTATAAATAAATCATCGCTTGAAGCGAAATAATATTAGCTTCTATCGCACCGAAGTTTTCGGTCTTATATTCTAATGTTAGTTTGGAATTATGACCGCTCATATAAGCGTTCACACCTAGGCCCAAAGTGCACCTTTTATCAGTTACTGCGTCATAACTATGGGAACCATAGCTTACGTAAGGTTGGTATCTTGTTGATGCTTTATCACCTTTGAAGACATAACCTACGTGGCCGTAAAACATACTTCCAGTTCCATAGGCACTGAATAAATAGTTTTTTCCATAATTATTAGATTGAAAAACCGCATACGCAGTTAATGCACTACCGTCATCACTTAATGGAGTGTCATAAAAAGCATCTATTGCAAAAATGGAAACATCTTCTCCTTGGAGTTCAGGCGTAGTTAAAGAGCCTGTGTTGATGACAGATCCTTTAGGATGTAAAAAGAATCCAGCTCCAACATTGAATATTTTTTTACCACCTAGATAGGTTCCTACTTTATAAGGTAAAACATTGGATTCTGAGTCAAAAAAGTGATAATCAAAATATCCTGAATATGTTTTTCCTGCGTCCTTTGAACCCAATGACGCTCTACCGTTATAAACAGCATCACCATTAGCGGCTGCCACACGACTGTCTAAGGAAGAAACAGCGGCATCATTTATAGCAACTCTATATTGAAGTTTACCGAATTTACCTTTTGCAAACACTCCTAAATGACGTGCAAATTGATCTGATAGTCCAATGGTAGCCCATGACTGACGATGGTTGTCTAACGTCATCATGTTTAAAGTGCTTTGATTATTTAATCTTGAAATACCATTAAAATAATGTAATCCACCACCTACGGTATGATCAGTTCCTAAACTATATTGTGCCCAGACATCATGAAAAAAGAGTTGAGATCCATCTCCTTTTCCTGTTGGACTTAGGGTGGAGCTGGTTACATTATTAAGGCCAAAATGAGTTAAAATTAAAAAGTTCTTGTTGATTTGTGCATACATCAAAACACGAGCGCGCCTTAAATTAAAATTTAACTTGCTGTTTTCATTATCATTGGAGTCTACTGTCTCATCTGTATTATAATTAGCTTGAACTTGTGCCCATGATATGAAACGCAGGTATTTTGATCCATCTTCATTGAATTTATAGGTAAGCCCTCCTGTATAATCAGGAGAGCCTTGGGCAATCATAAATTGATAGGATAGGAAAGATAATCCCAACAGTATTAAAGTTTGTTTTCTCATAAAGTTTTAAGGTTTAGTGAATGACTAAATTGGTTTTGTATGCACCGCTAAACTCCTAAAAACAATCTGTTAATTAAAAATCAATATATTTAATTGGTAAATACCTATAGTTAATCTTTGAAACGCTCCCATTTTATGAGCATAAATTTATCTCCTAGTTCGGTAACAACAACACCAGCACCTTTGATATTGATGGTATTAGTAAAATACTCCCCTAACTCGATACCGTTTAAGATCTTGTAAGTGGGATGGTAATTAGAATTATAGGGACGTTTGATATTGTATTTTTTTACCCAATTCATGATACTCACATGGGAGATTCCTAGAATACGCTCGATCTCGCGATAGGATAAGCCTTCTAAATATAACTGAAGTGATTTATTTACGTAATAATCATCAATTTTCTTTCCTATCTTATTGACAGAGAAGAAGTATTGACATTCTTTACACTTGTATCGTTGTCTGTTATTTACAATCCCACTTTTAATGTTTCTATCAGAATTGCAATTAGGACATATTTGAATTTTCATATATACTAATTTAGCATAAATATATTAATTTAGCAATATAATTGATATTTATAGATAAGAATTAACTGATTTTATTATAAATGAATAATGTAAAATCCAACCTGACTAATTTTAAAATATTTAAATCAGTCAGAATTATGATGGGTATAATCTTAGAAAATTTAAGTGTTTTATAAATTTTAAACCTCTGAAATGGAACTATTATATGTTCAGACAAGCAAATTAGTCCTCTATAAAAAGTGTCTTTTTATATCCGTATAATACCATTATGAATTTTAAATGTCGGTGTAATAAATTGATTTTTTTTTGTTTTAATAAGGCTAAAAATACAAGCATAGCCTTTGTCACGGTTCTATTTTTCAACGATAGAAAAATAAAAAAGAAACAATTTATAACGACATTTGATGCTCAATTTGGTGTCAGTTGGACTTATTAAATTACTATTCAATGTAAAAAAATAGCTTATAAGGTATCCAGCGGTACAATTCTTAGAAAGTCGATCACAATTCCTTAGTAGGTTCAACGGCAGGTAAAGGGACCGCAAGGCTATCCATCAAAACACTGTCTATCTTAATGGGTGGATTTGCTAATAAGGAATCTCTAATTCTTAGACTTTCTAAGTATATACTATCATTTTTATAATAGCTAGTAGACTCTAAAGCGTTTTTCTCACTGTATTCAGGACAGGAAAAGTAGGGTTGGTCGTATTCAAAATTAGTCAACAAGGGGTTCTTCCAACTGCTTAAACTTTTAAACATAGATGCTACCATAGGCATTGCGGTTCCAGCGCCACTACCCATGTAAGTGCTTTCAAAATGGACTCGCTTATCTCGAGCGCCTACCCAGGAACCTATCACTATTTCTGGGGAGCAAGCAATAAACCAACCGTCTCCATTATTTTGTGTGGTACCTGTTTTTCCTATGATGTTATAAGGAATCTCATAATTGCTAAATCCAGCACCAGTTCCATTTGTCAAAACTTCTCCCATCATTTGTTGAAGTTTTTTCACACTGTGTCTACTCGCCACATTGCCTTCATATTTGGGCTTTGCTTGGTACAAAATAGTTCCTTTTTGATCGGTTATGGTTTGAATCATGTAGGGTTTTATAAGACTTCCACCATTAGAAATGCTCGCGTATGCGGTTACCATTTCCATTAAGCTAATAGGAGCTGTTCCCAAAACTATAGAAGGAACCTGTGGAATATCAGAGGTAATGCCCATTTTTTTTGCTTTTTTGATCGTATTTGGAACACCTACTTGTAATTGCAATGTTGCTGATACGGTATTTACACTATTAGCTAGTGCACCGTGTAAACTGTAGCTGCCTCCATAGGTGCCGTTGCTATTTTTGGGTTGCCAGTCTTCGTATTTACTATACTTACGAAGGGAGTTGTCGTAATAAGTGCACGGATCAACTCCTTGCTCTAAGGCCGTGAGATAGGTGATAGGTTTGAACGTAGAGCCTACCTGATTTTTACCTTTTATGTTATCTATTTGTGAGAATCCGTAATCAATACCGCCTAAATACCCCATAATGGCGCCACTACGGCTGTTCATAGCAAGAATACCCGTGTGTAAACGCACTAACGAACTGATAATACTGTTTTGCACCGACTGTTGTCGCAGCTCAAATCCTTTTCCTATTTTCCAGTACCTTCTCGCTTGGGTTTTTTGCAGGTATTGGTTGATTTCGTTTTCTGTTTTTCCTTCGGCAAGCATTTTTTTGACAATTGGCTGAATGGACATCAGGTTTGACATAAAGGCTTGCTTTCCACCTTCAGTGGTTTTACTGGTCCAGTTCTTATCCATCAAGTTTTGCAACCTGAGCATTTGTCGTTCCATGGATTGCTCTGCATATTTCTGAATATTAGGTTGCAGCGTAGTGTAAACCTGTAAACCGTCTAATTCTAGATCATAAATTTCTCCATTAGGAGCAGGATGATTTGCTGCCCAAGAGTTAAATTCTGCTCTGACGTAATCTTTGTAATATCCAGAAAGCGAAGAGTTTTTTTGAGCTGGACTGTATCTAAGTGTCAACTCCGTTGTAGCGACATCGGCCTCTTTCTGAGTAATGGCGCTATTTTTTACCATTTGCGCCAGCACAACGTTTCTACGGTTTGTCGAGTTGATAGGGTTTTTTCTTGGATTGTAATAGGTGGGTGCTTTGAGGACTCCTACCAGTGTGGCACATTCTGAAAGGCTTAAATTTGAAGGGGTCTTACTGAAAAATCGTTGTGCAGACTTCTCGATCCCGTAAAGGTTTTCACCAAAGGATACGGTATTAAAATACAGTAACAGCAGTTCTTCTTTAGTATAAATTTTCTCTAAACGTTTTGCTATAATAAGTTCCCGCATCTTATTGATGGGTGTACTCAATAGCCACATTTCTTTGCGGCCAAAAATATTTTTTGCTATTTGCTGGGTAATGGTACTACCGCCGCCTTTTCCTTGTTGCATTAAAATAGACTTTACAAAAACTCGGGCATAACTTTTATAGTCGATACCTGAATGATCGTAAAATCGCACATCTTCTGTGGCTACTAATGCCTTTATCAGATATGGATTTAATTCTAAGGAATCAATATTACTGCGATTTTGAAGATAGAAATAGGCGATAGGCTTTTTATCACTTCCATAAACGGTAGATGTTACTGGGTTTTCAAGCTTGGCCAATTCCTTTTCATTGGGCACATGACCGAATAGTCCCATATAAGTACCTAAAAACAAAATCGCGACAAAAGAAACACCTGCAAGCATCAAATAACCTAGGGACTTAAATGGATGCTTTTTCAAATAATTGAAAAAGCTCGTTGCTTTAGCGGCTATTTTTTGTCGAAATGATGTTGCCATAATTTGAAAATTCTAAAGGAATATTTGAAACGAATGTAGCTTGTTTTACAGTAGTAAGTTCAACTTTTATGATTCCCATTGTTTTTATTTAATATCTGAATGATACAAATAATAAGGAGTAGTTCCATGTTGATATAAACAACAATCCTCTGCTACCTAGTATTTAAGCCATTGAAAGATTTAGGAAAGAGAATGTTATTTGGTGAATAGCTAAAAACATGGACCTCTTACTCCAGCTATGTCCTATTGCAACTAAGCTTATTACTACTTTGAAAGTGAAGACCTGCACACAGGAGGGAATTATTTTGATGAGTCTATTAGATAATTACCAAGCACTGCTATGACGACAGAACCAAGCGTTCAGACAAACAATACTACAGGAGTTCATATTTTTTCACATCTCCTATATACATAGGAATCATCTTAAATTTCATGATTTAAGTCATTGGTATTCCTTTAGGTAACAGCTAGTTTTACAGATGAGCTGTTATAAATAAAGAAAAGCCATCTAGTCACACGACGATTTCTAGGCCGTAGAAGTTTGTTGAAGTAGTAATAAAGTATACATCTAAGTAGCATATAGAACTAGGGGTTGATTCCTACCGTTTCAATGTGACTTATTTATTCACCTCTAGAAACACCTCTGTAGAAAAATAAATCGCAGACTAATCAAGTCGGACGAACTCCTAAAAGGCGTGAGGTTTGCAGCGATAATGTCTCCGTATAAAATTAAATATCTATATAATGAAAAAACAAAAAACATTAGGCATTTGGATGGATCATTCTACTGCAAATTTGATAGACTTAGGGTCTAAAAAAGACAATCATTCGATAGTATCAGATTTTACTTTTGACACACAAGAAGAGGCCTTGAGTAGAAGTGAAAACCTGATGCATAACAAAAGACAGCAAATGCATGAAGCTTACTACAAGAAAATTGCAGCTGTTATTTTAAAATTTGAACACGTGCTTTTATTTGGCCCAACCAATGCAAAAACAGAACTGTATAATTACGTGAATGCCGATTTACGTTTTAAGCATATAAAAATAGAAACTAAAGCGGCCGATAAAATGACCGAGAACAAGAAGGTTGCTTTTGTTAGGAATTATTTTGAACATCTATAAAACAGTTCCTGATATATATTAGTTGGTATCTGATTTTGTCCCGTAAAACTTGTCAAATATCACGCATGCTGTCAAATCACCGGTTACATTAACAGCAGTCCTAAACATTCCTAAAATACGATCAATACCTATAATGATTATTAGGCCATCAATAGGAATGCCTGCGCTTTGTAATACAGATGCAAGAATAATAACGCCACCCCCAGGAATAGCAGGTGTCCCTATAGAAGCTGCTACCACTGTAAAGGTGATTAATAGAAGACTCATCACAGACAATTCTATACCATAGGCTTGCGCCATAAATAAAGTGGTCACACATTGGAACAATGCCGTTCCATCCATATTGATGGTAGCGCCAATAGGGACGACAAAGTCACTGATATGTGAAGATACTCCTAACTCTTCATCAGCTGTTTTCATAGAAATGGGCATCACTGCTGCCGAGCTTGCTGTGGAAAAGGCGAGTAGTTGAGGTTCTTTGATCGCTTTTAAAAAGGCAAACGGATTCTTATTAGTAACTACTGATACCAGTATCAAATAGAATATCAATAATACGAGCAGGCCTATAATTACCACAATCATGTAATACCCGAGACCAAGGAATATTTCAATACTGGTTCTTGAGAGTAAGGCAGCCATTAAACCAAAAACGGCGTAAGGAACGAGCATCATTGCCCAGGACACTACAATCATGCATATTTTTTGAATGGCTTCAGAAAACCGAACGATAGGCTTTGCTGTTTCTGTACGAAGTTGGGTAATTGCTACACCTATAATAATGGTAAAAATGACCACACCCAACATTTCTCCTGTTAGAATAGACTCCATCGGATTATTAGGAATAAGGTTAGATATCGCGTTAGGAATGTTACCGATAATATCCGTTTGTTCATCAGGCACTATTGGGCTCTGACCACTGTTAGGAAACCCACCTAGCTCAAAAATATATTGACCAGGTTTCAAAATTAGTGTTACAACTACTCCTATCACTATGGCTATGGATGTGGTAAAAATGAAATATAACAACAATCGAAGACCAAAGGTTTTAAGGTTATCTGACGTGTTCCCTACAATTCCAGTAATTATGGATGTAAATATCAATGGAATCATAATCATTTGAACCATTCTCATAAAAATCTTACCAGGAAGGTCCAACCAATCATCCATCAGCAAACTCATGTTTTCTGGAACTAATCCTGTTGATGGATTGAGTAGAACTCCTATTCCAGCCCCTAAAAGGAGGCCGATAATTACTTTAAGCCACAAACGGCCTTTAATAAGCTGATCTAAATGAACAGATAGGTTATTAAGAGATCTGAATTCTATCATATATTTATTCTTAATGTTTGATAAGAGTATCAAAACATTGGTTGCTTTTTATCTATTTAAAAATGAGGCGCTTTATAATCATGTCTTATAAAAACTAATACGGCAGGTGTTTATACCCGATACCAAAGTAAAATTGGGATGCTTAGGTGGTTTTTATTTCCGCTTTCGCGAAAGCGAAACAAACAACTATAAACGAGACCACAATAGACTTTAAAACTTGATATAAACAACCTTTTACTTACTCTACTTTTAAAATGCTAAACCTGTTATTATCCTCTGTAACGGCTATAAGATGAGGGCTTATGAATTTAGAGTGTATAGTAGGGATGTCTTGTTGTAATTTTAATTTGTAAAACAATAAGTTATACGGTCCACGGATGTGTAAAGCCATCTTGTTTTCAGTGGTGATAATTAATTCATTATAACCATAGCTTACTATATCCTTACCTAGTACATTGGTGCCATTCGTATCTGTTTTATAATGCTTAATAACCCTCGCATAACCATTTTCAAACGCAGTTGCAACTATATATACTGTCGGTATCACTGTTTCCCCTTTGGTATTTATATAACCATAATAGTGGACGTTTTCTCGCATTTCTTTGATAAGACACAAGCCGTTACTAAACAAAGGATACTGCTCTGGCGCAGCTACAACGTCTTTTCTAAAGTCTATAACAAGTGTTCCATGGAGATCTATAAAACCCCAGCTATTATCTTTGCTTACCGCTATAAGGCCATCATTAAAATCACCTATTTTGTCGATATTTTCAAGTTGTTGTGCACTTGCGGGGTCAACTATACAGAAAAGGAATACCAGTATTAATTTAAGAGCTTTCATAATTTTAATTTTAGGGTTTCTATTTGGGTGAAATTAAGTTGCTATCTTATCTAATAAAATGATGAATGTCAGTTGAATTTAGCGAAATAAGTTATTTAGGGAACAGGAATAGGTGGTACAAATATCTATGAGTCTTATGACATCATTCATATGAATTTCTGCGATAACGGTCATTTTTTTTACTCCTATATCAGACGCCTGTTAGGAGAAACACCTTTGTTCTAAGTAGAATTTCTATAACTTAAGAACTTACGTTTGCTTCTTTTTTATAGGTTTAAGGCTTGTCGAAGTGTCTTAGGTATGGAAAACAAAAGGTTCTTCTAAATCTGTTCTATAAATTTGCTTTAAAAGAGGTTTCTTAGGTCTGTAAAGTAGCTTGTGATACGGTATATTGTGCTTCTTTCACTTCATAAAACTAGTAAGTACTTCCTTATCAACCTTAATATTCAATAAAATGAAATACAATACCTACATCAAAAAGTCCACATTAGTTTCTGAAATTGGTTTAGGAACCTGGCAATTAGGTGAAAATTCGGGCTGGAAAAGTATGTCTGAAAAACAAGCTATTGATCTGGTTCATAACTCTGTAGCATCTGGAGTGAATTTTTTTGATACCGCACCTAATTATGGTCATGGGACAAGTGAGATAAGGCTTGGAAAAGCCTTACACCCTTTGGATAGAAGTAAGGTAGTGATCAACACAAAATTTGGTCATACGGTTTCAGGAAGGATCAATTATGATTCCAATTACATCCGTGAATCAGTAGAAGGTAGTTTGAAAAGATTACAAACAGATTATATAGATTCTGTCATCATGCACAGCCCGCCTATTGAATATCTAGACGGAAATAAAAACCCACATTATGAGGTGTTTGAAGAGTTAATCAAAGAAGGTAAAATCAATGCCTACGGAGCTTCCCTCGATACTTCTGAGGATATGAAGCTTTTTATGGATACCACAAAAGCTAAAGTTATTGAGGCATTTTTTAATGTACTCCATCAAGATACGGCTTCAGCATTTGCTTTGGCACAAAAAAAGGATATTGCAATTATTGCAAAAACCCCTCTTGATTCTGGATGGCTTTCAGGTACATATAACGCAGAAAGTACTTTTAGCGGTATCAGAAACCGATGGTCAAAAATGGATATCATCACCAGAAGTAATTTGATAAAAAAAGTAAAAAATATAATAGACCATGAAAATCGTCTCGCACAGGCAGCGATTTCATTTTGTTTAGCATACGATGCGATTTCAACCGTTATCCCAGGTACTACTTCCATTACTCAGTTAAAAAGTAATTTAGAAAGCGCAGAACGTCCTATGCCCAAAGAATTGGTTCAAAAATTGGAAGATTTTTATCAAAACGAAGTGAAGCTTCTTGATCTACCCTGGTAGATAGAATGAGGCCTGTTGGGCTTTATATTCTTTTTCAAAGAAGAATAGAAAGTAGTGCCTAACAAACTAAAATTAAATACAAAGTCTTTTGTTAAACACTTTAGATCATCACCGAGAAGGTGCTTAAGCCGGCGACTTTATAATATTAAGTAATCGACTTAGTAGGGGTAGTGATCACCTGTGGAGCCTTATAATTTGATATAGATAAGTGATATATATCATTTGATACGGCAAGTGGCATTTCTACATTTACTTTCTAAAACTTCATATAATGAGTGATTTCAGAAATAGACCGAAGGACAATTACATTCAAGAAGCCAGCTGGCAAAAGCTATACATCCTATCAGAACAATGGAAAACAGATCTTTTGTTTTTTAGAGACGATATCAGATTTCTACACCATCTTATCGATAAATATTTTCTATGGATTTCAAAAAAGGAGCATATTGATATGGTTCAGGAAATAGAAATCAACTTACTCCAAGTAGATAAACAAGCTGCTTTGTTATTGGAAAGAACCAACAAGCATTTACATCATCTCAGCCACTGCAGTGATGATCCTTTTAGATATGATTCACATCAATTTAGAGACGAACATGGAACTCTTGAAGAGGAGCTTACTCAATTTGTAAAAGATTTTAGAAAGAATCGAAGAGAAGTTTTTAAAATTACAGAATACATTATGGAGGGAGAAGAACTGGTGAGACAACTCAACATCATTACCCCAATTACCCCATAATTTTTATTCCATAAACTAAGAAATAGGTAAAAAATAAACGCAACTATGAAAGATCTACTATTAGAAATAACAGAACTTACGACTAAGATGGAAACCAATTATCCGGAGCTCTATCGTTCTTTAGATGAAAACCTAATCACTCTTGCCACCTCTAGTCATACACATGTGGATGAGGAGGTAATGAAAGAGTATCTGAAAAGTCTAAAGCAACTACTTCAACACCATTTAGAGACTCATAAGAATTGATCATGGGAGAAATAGCAAAATCAGATCGGCAAATAACATTGTTCTATAGCTCAAAGTCTTCGAGAGCAAAACAAACTTTGGCGTATGCTAAAGCTGAAGGATTGCCCATTCAAGAAATAGATATCTTAAAAACAAAACTTACTGGAACGCAAATAGTCGAGCTTGCTAGTAGATTGCATAAAGAAGTAGCAGACCTTGTCAACCAAGAACACCCTGCATATTCATCTATTTTTGAACATCACAAATTATCTACAGACGATTGGATAAAAATGATACAGCATAATCCGCAGCTTATGAAACAGCCTATTGCTTTAAGAGGTGATACGACTATCTTAGTAGAAACTCCCGCAGATATCATAAAAATATAGATCGAGTATATGACGAATAAAGCAACGAACAAAGCCATTTATATTGCCACCACATCTTCCAATAGTGGTAAGTCCATTGTATCTATAGGATTGATGCAATTGCTATTAAAGAAGGTCGTTAAAGTAGGCTATTTTAGACCCATCATCGATGATATTGAGCCAGGTAAGCTAGATAATCATATTAATACGATCACCTCCTTTTTTAATCTAGATATTAAATTTGAAGATGCATATGCTTTTCAACGAAGCGATGTATTACGTAAAATAAATGAGGATAAAGATGATGAAATCATCCATACTATTATTAATAAATACAAGGCTATTGAAAAGCGTTTTGATTTTGTCATTGTAGAAGGGACCAGTTTTTCTGGACAAGGCTCTATGATCGAACTTGATATTAATGTAGTCATCGCAAAAAACTTAGGTATTCCAGCGATCATTTTAGCTAGTGGTGAGGGAAGTACTCTAGAAGGATTGGTCAGTGATCTTCAAATTACTTATGATTCTTTTAAAGATAGGGAGGTGGAAGTTTTATCTGTAATTGCTAATAAAGTAGCACCAGAGAATCAAGCTTTAATAGTTGCTGAGTTAAGGAAACAGTTGCCTTCTAACGTCATTGTAAATGCGATACCATTAAATCCTATTCTGTCTAATCCGTCTATCAAAGAAATTGTTGAAGAGCTACATGCGACGGTGCTTTTTGGAGAATCTCATATCAATAATCAAGCAGGATATTTTAGCGTAGGGGCCATGCAATTACGTCATTACCTCACCCATCTAAAAGAAAATAGTCTTGTGATAACCCCAGGCGATAGAGCAGATATTATATTGGGAGCTTTACAAGCAAATATTTCAGTTAATTATCCCGCTATATCAGGTATTGTGCTTACTGGTGGTCTTTTACCAGAAGAGGCGATTATTAAACTGATCGAAGGTCTTGCAGAGGTAGTTCCCATCATTTCAGTAAAAGGGGGCACCTTCTCGGTTGCAAACCATATAGGAACTATAAAATCACAAATCTACGCACAGAACATACAAAAGATAGAAACCTCCATAAAGGATTTTGATACTTATGTGCAAGAAGATGCGCTGGTAGAACGTCTCATTACCTTTAAAACGAAAGGAATTACTCCTAGAATGTTTCAGTACAACCTATTAAAACAGGCAAAGTCCAACAAAAAACACATCGTACTGCCAGAAGGACTTGACGAGCGTATTTTAAGAGCCACCAAACAGCTTATTGATGCAGATGCAGCATTCATAACCTTATTGGGTGATAAAGAGCAGATAGAAGATAAAATTGCGTTCCTAGACATAGACTTAGATCTAGATAAAGTGACTATTATTAATCCTGTTAAATCTGTAGATTTTGACGCTTTCGCGAAAGCGTTATACGAGCTGAGAAAACACAAAAATGTAAATCTTGCCATGGCAAAAGATTTGATGGAAGATGTGTCTTATTTTGGAACTATGATGGTCTATCAAGGAAAGGCAGACGGGATGGTCTCAGGAGCCGCTCACACTACCCAGCACACCATAATGCCAGCACTTCAATTTATAAAAACAAAACCTGAAGCCTCTATCGTATCCTCTGTATTTTTTATGTGTCTAGAAGACCGTGTTTCTGTATTTGGAGACTGCGCGATCAATCCCAACCCAACAGCAGAGCAGCTTGCTGAAATAGCAATTTCTTCTGCAGCAACAAGTCGGGCATTTGGTATAGAGCCTAAGATTGCTATGCTATCTTATTCCTCTGGTGTTTCGGGAAAAGGGGAAGATGTAGAGCGTGTGCGTATAGCAACAGAATTAATTAAGCAAAAACGCCCTGATCTAAAAGTAGAAGGCCCTATACAGTATGATGCCGCGGTAGATATGAAAATCGGAAAAGCAAAAATGCCTGACTCTGAAGTAGCAGGACAGGCTAATGTGTTTATCTTTCCTGACCTCAATACAGGTAATAATACTTACAAGGCCGTACAACGAGAGACCAAAGCTCTTGCAATTGGGCCCATCATTCAGGGTTTAAATAAACCGGTGAATGACTTAAGTAGAGGCTGTACCGTAGAGGATATTTTTAATACGGTTGTAGTTACTGCCATTCAAGCTCAAGGAGTTTAAATCAAAAAACAAGAATGAATATATTGGTTATCAACGCCGGAAGTTCTTCCATTAAATTTCAAGTACTACAAATGCCTTCTGAAGAGCTTATTTGTAGCGGAATTCTAGAACGTATAGGCAATACTGATGCGGTACTCACCTACAAAACACGTAGTATGGAGGTTACTGAAACAGGAAATATAACAACTCATAAAGACGGTTTTCATAAAATTGTAAACTTGTTAATGCATCCAGATAAAGGCGTCATAGACCGCATGGAAGATATTCATGCGGTTGGACATCGTGTGGTACACGGCGGGAAGTTGTTTTCAAATACTACTATAATCACGGCTGAGGTAAAGAGTAAAATTAAAGAATTTTCTTCTCTTGCACCTCTGCACAACCCAAATAATCTTGAAGGAATTCTTATCGCAGAAGATCTTTTTCCCTTAGCAAAACAAATAGCAGTATTTGACACAGCTTTTTATAAAAGCCTACCCGAAAAGGCTAAAAAGTATGCGATACCCAACAAGTTTTACACAGAAGATAGCATACAAGTCTATGGTTTTCATGGGACTAGTCACAAATATGTTTCTGAAAAGGCTATAGAATACCTACAATTCAAACCATCCAAAATCATAAGCATTCATTTAGGTAACGGTTGCAGTATGACAGCAGTTATGAATGGGAAGAGTGTGGATCATAGTTTGGGTTTTGCGCCTTCTAATGGTCTTATAATGGGTTCTAGAAGCGGTGATATAGACCATGCTATTATCTTTTATTTAATAAACCATCTAGGGTACGACCTGCAAGAGATCGAGCGTATTTTAAATAAAGAAAGTGGCCTGTTAGGGCTTACTGGTTACACTGATTTAAGAGATGTGCAACTAGCAGCAGAAAACGGAAATAAAGACTGTATACTCGCTCTAGAAATGAATGCCTACCGAATTAAAAAATATATTGGTGCGTATGTAAGCGTTATGAATGGGCTAGACGCCATAGTGTTTACCGCGGGAATTGGGGAGAATTCTAGTGTGCTTAGAAAAAAAGTTTGCACAGAAATGGAGTACTTCGGAATTGATCTGAACAACGCAAAAAATGAACAGCGATCCAATGCTGTTAGGGAAATCAATACGGCTGTTTCTAAAGTAAAAATACTTGTGATTCCAACTAACGAAGAGTTGGAAATTGCAAAGCAAACTTTTGAGTTACTTGCTATTAAAACGAAGTAACCTTAAAGCGTTTAGAACTACAACAATAGTAGAGCCTTCGTGAAAAGCAACAGCCAAACCAATGTTTGTAAGACCTAAAATAGTCGCTGGAACTAATAAAACGACCACGCCCAGACTTATCCAGATGTTTTGTTTTATAACACGTTTAGAGGCCCTGCTCAGCCCTATCACAAAAGGTAAGTTCTCCATTTTATCAGACATCAATGCGACATCTGCGGTTTCTAGGGCTACATCGCTACCCGCAGCTCCCATAGCAATACTAACCGTGCTTAAGGCCATTGCTGGGGCATCGTTGACGCCATCACCTACCATTGCTATTTTACCATCGTGTTGTAAAAGGGATTTAATAGCGGCTACTTTATCTTCAGGTAATAAGTTTCCTCTTGCTTCGGTCAGACCAATTTGTTGAGCAATAGCATCACCCACATTTTGATGATCTCCAGTAAGCATGATCATGCGTCTTATACCGATTTCCTTTAATCGTTTAAGAGTACTAGCAGCTGTTTTACGAGGTGTATCCATGACACTTATCAATCCAGCTATTTTATTTTTAAAAGCAACCATCATTACTGTATGGCCATTTTTTAAAAGGTCTTCCATTTTAGAAACGAGTACTTCATCCATATCAATAGACGCGCTTTCCATCAACTTCATGTTTCCAATAAAGACTTTTTCTTGAAGGTATGTAGCTTCAATTCCTTTGCCTTGGATAGCATTCACATTTGTCGCTTTATTAGCAACTTCTATGTGGTACTGGCTTTTTATATCTTTAGCTACAGCTCTGGCTAGTGGATGGTTACTTAAGCTCTCTACTTCAAGTACTAATTGTACAAAATCACTTTCCTTAAAGTCATTCCATGGAATTATATGAGTAAGTTTTGGTTTTCCTTCTGTGAGGGTACCGGTTTTATCAAATGCTATAGTGGTAATTTCGCCTAGGTTCTCTAAAGCTTTTCCACCTTTTATGAGTACTCCTTTTTGTGCAGCTCTCGCAATACCACTTAATACTGCGCTAGGTGTAGAAATAGCCAGCGCACAGGGGCTTGCCGCTACTAAAACAGTAATAGCTCTGTAAAGACTGCTGTTAAAACTCTCGTCAATAATTACATAAGCAAAACATAATAATACAACTACAAGTATCACTAAAGGGACATACCATTCTTCAAATTTCTTAGTGAGTCTTTGGGTAGGGGACTTTTGAGTTTCCACTTCACTGACCATTTTAATTAATCTGGAAACAGTAGAATCTTTACTCAACTTGAGTACCAGTACATCAAGACTGCTGTCACCGTTAATCGTACCTGTAAAAACGATATGTTTTTTATCAATAGTATCAAATGACGGTACATTAGTTTTGTCTGCGATAAATGTTTTATCAACCGGTATACTTTCTCCTGTAATTGGAGCTTGATTGACACTGCTACTGCCGCTAATAATGACACCATCAGCAGCAATTTTGGTATTGGGTTTTACAACGATAATATCAGTTATACGCAAGTCTTTTATGGCGACTTCTTCCAGTCTACCTTCCTTCTTTAAAAGAGCCGTTTTTGGAGATAATTTACCTAAAGCCTCAATAGATTTTTTAGCCTTATTCATGGCGTAATGTTCTAACGCATGACCTAAACTAAAAAGAAATAATAATAAAGCTCCTTCTGGCCATTTATCAATATATGCCGCCCCAGCAGCAGCAGCAATCATTAGAAAATCGATATCAAAACCACCTTTGATGATTTTTTTTGAGGCTTCCATAGAAATAAAATAGCCTCCAAAAAAGTAAGAAATGATATAGCCTGATAAAGATACCCCTGTTGGGAAAGCAATGAGTTGTTCCATCAAAAAACTAGTGAATAGAAAAATACCGCTTAAAAGAGCAAAAAACAACTCTGTTTTATGACTTGAAATGGAATGATGATCGGGAGTCTGATCTTCTTCTTTGTGTGCTACCATGTAAAATAACTTTCTACTCAATTTAATACTTTAATCTGTAAGTCATTCATAAAAGATCAGTTCGTAAAAATTTTACGGTTAAATTAACCTTCAACTTTGTGCTAGAAAGAGGTAAGTCCATCGTTCCTACTTCCTGATCTTGACGATCTACTAAATGTGGGACTGCTGGGTTAATTTGATCTGGGATAGGTGCGAATAGTATCTAAGCGATAAGCATTTACACGAACAAATCGGCTCTTGTTTAAATCTATAGTACTGTGTGCTGTGGAAGGACATTGACACGAGCCCAAACCCTGTTTTCTAAGTACAGATAATTTCTTGCAGAGAGGTCATAATAGACCAAATAGTCTGGAAAATATACATAACGTACGGCTTCAATTCTATCTGGATAAAACCACCGTGGTAGAGGTGTATCGAGAGTAGGAGCTGTAATAATTAGTGCACAACTTCTCAACACTAGAAATACAGTAAATAAGAGGAAGAACGATATACGAGCCTTATTATTCATAATGATATGGATATGCTACCAAGAAACTAAGGAAATAATGATGCTGAAATGGCGAGGGTCATTTTAAAAGTAAAGCCATTAAAATATATTTCAGTGACAACACTGAACGAATTCATAAAAAATTTCATAAAAATATATAAATTCAGAAGTATAAAGAGCTTTCTACACAAATGCCGCGCTACCTTCTAAGACTATTGAACAAGTAAAAAGCGGGGAGATCCTAAAATAGCTTTCTTAATTATCAGCAGCGTATTTCAATTTATAAATTAATGTTTAAAAACCCTTTTAAAACATCTACTTGAAACTCGCCTACGGCATACAGGTTTGCATCTGCATTCATTAACACTAGTCCATATGCTAAATGCGAGAGCTTACAATCTTGGATAACTCCGTTTTCTAGCCCGCTAAAAATCGGCATAAAATGTTTGTGTGCTCCTATACCAGAAGAATGAGCTACCTTGATAGCTTTTTCAACAGCAGCTGTAATTTGTTCTGGAGACAATCCTTTGTCCAATAAATCACTGGCCAAATATTTCATGTTTACGGAGTAATAAAAGTCCATAAAATTATGAACGGCATGAGATACATCATATCTTTCTGTATATAGTATTAATTCCATAATTTGTTATTTTAAAATTGATTGGCAAAGAAGTCTATGATCAGTAATAGAGTGTCTAAAGACCTTTTAAGTCTTCAAAACATTTTTATTAAACATTTAAAAGTTAGTAGTTAAAGTTTCCATTTTTAAAAGGATATAATGATGTTGTTCTCTTGATGTTGCGTCAGAAACTCCATTTTTACCCTTGTCAATTCTCGATAATAATTTTTCGTGTTCCACAACACTCTTTTCCAGATCTTTAAATAAATCCTTGTGGATCGTATCCAGATTCTTTAGCATTTTTTCATAGTTTGTAGGGACCTTTCCTGACGCTTCCTTTTTCTTTAATAAATCTTCAAAGAATCGTATCTCATCTTTCCAGAATGCAATGGTATTTAACCATTCCGTATTTTTTGTAATGTAAAACTTCTAATGCTGCACCTAATAAATATAGTGCTTTTGGGTTTAATTTTAAAGCATCCATAATTGTAAATTTTAATTTTCTTGAGCTGTACTAGTGGAATATCTTAGTCCACTGTATATCTATTAAATAAACTAACCTTCAGTAATTTTTGAGCATCATCTAATAGTTGTTGAACTTCTCTAAGAGAGCTGTTTCTTATCTGAGCAATTTCTTCTAACTCGAGATGTTCGTTTGTAAACAATTCAAAAACAGTGCGCAGGGCAGGTGGTAGGTTATGTAACACCATCTCTATGTGGCTTTGAATCTTTTCATCACTAATATTGTTATCGATTTTATCGATCATGGCCTGTTCTTTATTTTCTATAAATACGTGGTTTAACTTATAGTCATTATGGTTGTAAGACATATCATCTAACTCTTCTATCATCAGTAAATCGCCACCTCCATCAGTGCTGTATTTCTCTTCCATTTCATCCCATTCAGGCTTTGTATACACGTCAATATTCTTAAAGAAAATTTCATCAAACTCTTCTTCTATAATGACATCTTCTAACAGCTCATTGGTCTTTTTATACAGCCAGAGATAGAAATCTTTTTCATGTTCAACTTCTTCAATGTTGTCATAGATTTCAATAAACAATTGATCTATAAAATCAGCGGCTTTATATTTCCCTTTGGAGAAGTGACCTTTTTTTATTGCCGTATGCAGTCTGCTATTGATATAGGACTCTATTTCGGGCATTATTTTCAATACCAATTCATTAAACGAAGCTTGTTTGCCTTCTTTTTTTAGTTGAATAAGTGTTGTATGCGTATGGGTTATGAATACACGGAACTCCTTTTTGTTTTGATAGGAAAGATTGGTTTGCATAGGATACATATATAAATAAGTGAGTCGTAAAGATGTAACCTTGATACGGTAGATAAAATGACATTAGTCAGTAAATAAGAATAAATATATAACGCTGACCTGCATCTTTTTAGATGTTCTTGATGCAGAGTACATTTGAATAAATTAATTATCGTTTTATCAAAAATCAACACATGATGAAATCAGATGTAATTGTTATAGAAAACGCCTTTGTTGAGTTAGTGGGGCAACCAAATATGGATAAAGCTTCAGTTGATGTTATTGTAGATAAAGGCACAATAACTCTTGCGGGTACTGTAGAATATCATTCCAAGAAACGCGCTGCAGAAAAATCGTTTTTGTGAACTAAAAACTGGACAAAGACAATGTGTTGAACAAAATATTCAAATAGTAGGGGCATTGGTATGATTCTCAAACACGATCAATGCAAAATATATTTTAAAGCAAAGCATTATCAGAACATCCCATAAGCATATAGAGTATCCTACAGATGTGTCATCTTGTCTTTGCTATAAAACAGCCTGTTATTTAGGATGTTTTGACGCAGTAGATTCTTTATAAGGCCTGATCAAGGTTCCTGAAAAAAAATGACAATACGTTAAATATCATCTAAATGGTTAAAAAAAATTATATTTGTAAAAGAATGAAACAAATATTCCACAGATCAATAGCAGTTTGTATGGCAATTGTAGTGCTTATGACTACCATGTCATTCACTATTGATATGCACTATTGTGGGGATACTATGGTGGATTACTCTTTCTTTCACAATGCAGCTACTTGCAACATGGAAAAGGCAGTTGTAACGCCTAGCTGTGAGAATTCAGAAATGAAAAAAAAGTCCTGTTGTTCAGACGAGCAGGTAATTATCGCGGGACAAGATGATTTAAAAGATAATTTTTCAAATCTTACCTTCGAGCAACAAGTCTTTGTTGCTTCATTCAGCGCTACTTATATCAGTCTGTTTGAAGGAACAACTTCAAAAAAGGTTCCTTTTATAGATTACGCACCACCTTTTGTCAAACGCAATGTGCAAGTACTGCACCAGTCGTTCTTAATTTGATTTTTAAACACTAGCCCAGTCCCATTAACTATCGGGATCGGGAAAAAGCCCTAAAGTTCTTACATCTAGGGTAAAATGTATGGTGCTTGTTTTTCTGTAATCCAGAAGTTCCATCCTTTTATAACTGTTTAATTATCAAAGCATATGCTTAATAAAGCAATCAAATACCTAATCGAGAATAAACTTGTTGCCGTTTTAATGCTTACTCTATTTGTAGGTTGGGGTATTGTCAACGCACCCTTTGGTTGGGATACCGGTTTTCTACCTTCTGATCCCGTGGCAGTAGATGCCATTCCCGATATTGGTGAGAACCAGCAGATTGTTTTTACCAAATGGCAAGGTCGATCTCCACAAGATATTGAAGACCAGATTACGTATCCTTTAACAACCTCATTACTGGGGATTCCTGGAGTAAAAACAATTCGCAGTTCTTCTATGTTTGGTTTTTCCAGTATCTACATCATTTTTGAAGAAGATATAGAGTTCTATTGGTCCCGCAGTCGGATTTTAGAGAAGTTAAATTCGCTGCCAGCTAACTTATTACCAGATGATGTAAATCCTTCTTTAGGACCGGATGCCACAGGTTTAGGTCAAATATATTGGTACACCTTAGAAGGTCGTGATGAAAAGGGAAATGTAACCGGAGGATGGGATTTACAAGAGCTGCGCAGCATTCAGGATTACTATGTGAAATATGCCCTTTCTGGTGCAAGTGGGGTTTCAGAAGTAGCTTCTATAGGGGGGTATGTTCAGGAATATCAGGTAGATGTGGACCCAGAAAAAATGCGTCAATACAAAATAGGCCTTAACCAAATTGTCAAAGCAGTAAAAGAGAGCAATCAAGATATAGGAGCGCAAACCTTAGAAATTAATCAAGCAGAATATTTAGTTCGTGGTTTGGGTTATATCAAGTCTATAGCAGACATTGAAAATGCTGTCGTTTCTTCAGAAAACTTTACAGCATTGCGCATTAAGGATGTGGCAAAAGTACATTTAGGGCCCCAAGCCAGGCGTGGTATTCTGGACAAAGAAGGTGCTGAAGTTGTCGGGGGAGTTGTGGTAGCGCGTTACGGTGCAAACCCTATGGAAGTCATCAATAATGTAAAAGCAAAAATTGAAGAACTCAAAGGTGGTCTGCCTTCAAAAGTGCTGGCAGACGGTCGTACCTCGCAACTTACCGTAGTTCCTTTTTATGACCGTAGCGAGCTTATTGAAGAAACCCTGGACACGCTAAGCGAGGCATTGACGCTAGAAATCTTAATTACCATTTTGGTTATTATCATCATGCTCTTTAATTTAAGAGCTTCTATCTTAATTTCTGGACTTTTGCCAGTTGCGGTTTTAATGGTTTTTGTAGCCATGAAAATCTTCAATGTAGATGCTAATATTGTGGCACTTTCAGGTATCGCCATCGCCATTGGTACTATGGTTGACGTGGGTGTTATTCTAGCCGAAAATATGATTCGGCATATGGACGATGAGAAGTTACGCTTTAGCGAAAGCGGGGAGGAATACACCACAAATGAAATTATATACAACGCTACAGCAGAGGTTTCTGGAGCTATTTTAACAGCTGTTCTGACTACGATCATAAGTTTTGTACCCGTCTTTACTATGATAGGGGCCGAAGGAAAATTATTCAGGCCACTAGCGTTTACAAAAACTATGGCACTTTCGGCATCTTTAGTCATCGCTTTATTTATCATACCGCCATTAGCCGCATATTTATTTAAGAAGAAGAATATTAAAATTTCCTTTAATTATGTGCTGAATAGTTCCCTTATAGTACTGGGTGTTTTCGCTATAATTTATGGGTATTGGTTAGGATTGATTTTAGTTGCTTTTGGTATTACAACGCTATTAACCTTGAGAAATACGCTTTCGCGAAAGCGTGCCAACCTTATAAATATCATTATAGCATCAGCTGCTATTGTTGTATTACTGGCAACTTACTGGAGACCACTAGGCTTTGACAGAAGCATTATTGTTAATCTAATTTTTGTCTCTATCATTTGCTTTGGAATTCTAGGGCTATTCTCTGTATTGAGAAGGTATTACGGTCGGATTTTGAGATGGGCATTAGCAAATAAACTCTTGTTTTTGGTGATTCCTACAGCAGTACTTGTTTCTGGTGTATGGATCATGAATACCACAGGAAAGGAATTCATGCCATCGCTTAATGAAGGCTCCTTCCTATTCATGCCTACCTCTTTGCCACATGCGGGTGCAGAAGAAAACAAACGCGTATTGCAACAATTGGATATGGCAGTAGCTAGCATTCCAGAGATAGAAACTGTAGTAGGTAAATCGGGTAGAACAGAGAGTGCACTTGATCCTGCACCGCTTTCTATGTATGAAAATATGATTCAGTACAAGTCTGAATATATGCGCAATGAAAACGGAGAACGACAGCGCTATAAAGTCGATGCAAACGGGCTTTTTATAACAAAAGACGGGCATCTTGTTATCAATCCTAATACCGATATAGACGCTAATAAGAACGAGTACGATGCCTCCAAATTAAGAGATCCATTTAACATGGAAAATAAGCATCTATTAGAAGATGAAGATGGGGAATACTATCGCAACTGGCGACCTGAAATTAAAAACCCCGATGATATATGGAATGAAATCGTAAAGGTGACCAAGTTGCCAGGGGTGACCTCTGCTCCTAAATTACAACCTATTGAAACTCGATTGGTCATGCTGCAAACAGGAATGCGAGCACCTATGGGAATTAAAGTTAAAGGTCAAGATTTAGCACAAATTGAAGCCTTTGGTTTACAACTAGAAGAGATTCTAAAACAAGCCGAAGGGGTAAAAGAACAAGCTGTTTTTGCTGACCGTATTGTCGGTAAACCTTACTTATTAATCGATATCAAACGCGAGCAATTAGTGCGATACGGTATATCAGTTATGGATGTGCAGCAAATTTTACAAGTGGCTGTTGGTGGAATGCCATTGACACAAACGGTAGAAGGTCGAGAACGTTATGGGGTGCGCGTGCGCTACCCAAGAGAATTACGTAGCAATCCAGACGATCTTAAAAAGATTTATGTCCCAGTGGAAAAAGGCAGCCCTGTTCCTTTGGGAGAGCTGGTAGATATACGTTATGAAAAAGGCCCACAAGTGATTAAAAGTGAAGATACTTTTTTGATAGGTTATGTGTTGTTTGATAAGCTCGATGGATTTGCCGAAGTAGATGTCGTGGAAAATGCCCAAGCATTGATCCAACAAAAAATAGCTGCTGGTGACCTAATTGTTCCTAAAGGAATCAGTTATCAATTTACAGGAACTTACGAAAATCAATTGCGCGCAGAGAAAACACTTTCAGTTGTGGTCCCACTAGCACTGATCATTATTTTTCTCATACTTTATTTCCAGTTCAAATCTGTAAGCACTTCGCTTATGGTATTTACAGGTATCACAGTTGCTTTTGCCGGTGGTTTTATAATGATCTGGCTGTATGGTCAAGATTGGTTCTTTAATTTTAGTTTTTTTGGCGAGAACATGCGCGATCTATTTAACATGAAAACCATCAATTTAAGCGTGGCGGTTTGGGTTGGTTTTATAGCCTTGTTCGGTATAGCAACTGATGATGGTGTAGTTATGGCAACCTACCTCAAGCAGAGCTTTGATCGGGAAAAACCTGTGGATGTAAAAGGGATACGTCATGCGGCATTAGAGGCTGCTCAGCAACGAATTCGTCCTTGTTTGATGACTACAGTAACCACTATTCTCGCCTTACTTCCTGTACTGACCTCGACTGGAAAAGGAAGTGATATTATGATACCTATGGCGATCCCAATTTTTGGGGGAATGGTGATCGATATTACTTCATATTTCTTGGTGCCGGTGCTTTATAGTTGGAGAGAAGAATTTTTTCTTTCGCGAAAGCAAAGAGTTGAAGTGAAAAGTTTAAAGTGAAAAGTGAAAAGTGAAAAGGGGAAGGTGGAAAGTTTAAAGTGAAAAACTAAAAGTGAAGAGTGAAAAGTTTAAAGTGAAAAGTGAAAAGTGGAACGTGGAAAGTTTAAAGTGAAAAACTAAAAGTGGAAAGTGGAAAGGGGAAAGTGAAAAGTTTAAAGTGAAAAACTAAAAACTAAAAGTGAATAGCAAAAACTTAGAATTATGGGAGAGAGTATTTTAAAAACAAAAAGTTATGCCTTTGCCGTTGAGGTGGTGAAGCTTTCTCAATTTTTAGTTTCTGAAAAGAAAGAATTTGTGCTTAGTAAACAATTGCTTCGCAGCGGTACAGCTATAGGCGCGTTAATTAGAGAGGCAGAATTTGCGCAAAGTGCAAAAGACTTCATCAATAAAATGAGCATCGCTTTAAAAGAAGCAAATGAAACATTGTACTGGCTGGATTTATTGAACGATACAAGCTATCTCGTTTCACCTCAACATCAAGAATTAAAAGAAAAATGTAAAGAATTAGTGGCAATGCTTGTCAGCAGTGTTAAAACAGCCAAATCAAAACTTTAAGATGAAAAAATCAACATCACATAATTATACCCGATTCATAAGAGCGCTATTGGCCGACTTGACTTTCTCTAAACGGTTGAGCAATTTCAATGTTGTTCAAGAAAAGAGCATGAAATCACTGCTACATATCGCCATCATTTTTAACTTTTCACTTTTCACTTTTCACTCAACTTCAGCGCAAACCTTAGAACAATACATCAATACAGCCCAACAAAACAATCCAGAAATCCAGGCTTACAACCTCCGCTACAATATCGCAGAAGAAAAAGTAAATGAAGTGGACTGGATTCCCAATACAGAATTGAGCGCAGGCTATTTTGTAAGCGAACCAGAAACCAGAACAGGAGCTCAGCGCGCTAGATTTTCAGCAAGACAAATGTTGCCTTGGTTTGGTACCATTACCGCTAGAGAAAATTATGCAAGCTCCATGGCAGATGCAGAATTTGTTGAAATAGCCATTGCAAAACGCAAATTGGCGCTAGCTGTTTCTCAGTCCTATTACAACCTTTATGAAATCATAGCACAGCAAAGGGTTCTCGATCAAAACATACAACTCTTAAAAACCTACGAACGTCTGGCGCTTAACTCTATAGAGGTGGGTAAAGCAACGGCGGTAGATGTGTTGCGATTACAGATCAGACAGAACGAGTTGCAACAGCAAAAGGAAGTTTTAGAACAAGTCTATTTAGGAGAACAGGTTACTTTTAATAAGCTGCTCCATCAAGACGGGACTATCGGGGTAACAGTAGTTGAAGAGTTGTTGTTACCTGAAGAAGATATAGCTTATGAAGCAGATGCCTTAAGCCTTCATCCTGAGTTACTCAAATACGATAAGCTTTATGAATCCATCACTCAGTCAGAGTTGTTGAATCAAGCGGAACGAAATCCTATGATAGGCATTGGAGTGGATTATGTGCCTGTTTCTGAGCGTCCTGATATGAATTTTAGCGATAATGGTAAGGATATATTTATGCCTATGCTGTCGGTTTCTATTCCTATTTTTAATAAACAATACGATTCAAAAAGCAAACAGAACGAACTACGTCAGTTAGAAATCGCAGCTCAAAAAGACAATCGATTGAATGTGTTAGAATCCGCTTTCGCGAAAGCGATATCACAACGCAACCAAGCCCGAATCAAATTTAATACCCAACAAAAAAACTTGAAACAGGCCCAAAGTGCCGAAGAAATTCTCATCAAGAATTACGAGACAGGAACCATAGATTTTAATGACCTTCTTGACATACAAGAGTTGCAATTGAAATTTCAGATGAACCAGATTGAGTCTGTACAAGGGTATTATATGCAGCAATCCATTATCAATTACTTAAAGCAATAAAGATGGTCAAGGATTTTTATATAAGGAATATGGTTTGTGATCGTTGCATCAAGGTGCTTAAAAACGAAATCGAAGCTCAGGGCCTAGTATTGAAAGAGGTGGTACTGGGGCGTGTTCAACTAGATATTCAGGATGATAGTGAGTTAGAGAAACTCAAAAATATTATTGAAAGTAATGGTTTTGAACTCATTGCTACTGCTGAGGATAAATTAACGGAGCAGGTGAAAATCCATTTGATTAAGATCCTAGGAGATTTACCCATTGGTCTCAAGGAGAATTTGTCTGACCATCTCGCTGAGCAATTACATCAAGACTATTCAAAGATTAGTAAGGTTTTCTCTCATAATGAAGGCATTACTCTTGAGAAATACTTTATTAAGTTAAAGATAGAGAAGGTAAAAGAGCTGATTCAGACAGAGGAAAAAAACTTTACGGAGATAAGTCTTCTATTGGATTATAATCATATCAATCATTTAAGTAGGCAATTTAAAGCCGAAACAGGCTTAAGTCTTTCTCAATACAAAGCAGAACAAAAAAAAGATAGAAACCCATTGGATCAAATTATATAAAGATGAACCATAATTATGAAACAACTCGTTGAATTATAAAGATACTTTTACTCAAAAATATACCCCCAATGAATAATACGATACTGTTATTTTTATCCTGTTCGCTTTCGTTAGGAGTATTTGCGCAAACTGAAGAAACAGTTGATGCTAATGTGGATCATCTTTCCATCAGGGAATATGTGTTGACTCTTAAGGAAGAAATGGTAAGCAAGGCTGGTAAAAATGTAATGGGGATGACGGTAAACGGATCTATTCCCGGGCCGACACTGGAATTTACTGAGGGAGAGTACGCGGTTATTTATGTCAAGAATGAAATGAGCGTAGAGACTTCTATACACTGGCACGGACTATTGTTACCTAATTTTTATGATGGCGTCCCTTACTTAAACACACCACCTATTGAACCGGGACAAACGCAGAAGTATGAATTTCCTATAAAACAATCTGGAACCTACTGGTACCACTCCCATACAATGCTGCAAGAGCAAAGCGGTGTTTATGGTTCCATATTGATTAAACCAAAGCAACAAACACTGGACTATGATAAGGAACTCGTTCTATTGTTATCTGACTGGACCAATGAAAAACCTATGAATGTGCTGCGCAATTTAAAACGTGGCAATGAATGGTATAATATTAAAAAAGGCACGGCGACACCACTTAATCAGGTTATTTCACGTGGCGCTTTTGGAGCACAGCTTGATTTCTGGAGGCAGCGTATGGAAGGAGCTGATATTGCAGATGTGTATTACCCAGCGTTCCTAATCAATGGGGAGCAACGTATCGATTATCCAGAATTCCAGGCAGGAGAAAAAGTCCGATTGAGAATTATTGATGGTGCAGCTTCAACGTCATTCTGGATGACTTTTGGAGGAAGCGACCCGACACTCGTTTCGGCTGATGGACTAGATGTTGTTCCAGTTACTAGAAACAAGACATTTATAGGTGTCGCAGAAACTTATGACTTTATTGTAACTGTTCCTGAAGAAGGGAAATTGGAGTTTAAAATTACAGCGCAAGACGGATCTGGTCAGGCGTCTGCCTTTATTGGAAATGGAAGGATAGTGTCTGCTATGGATGTTCCAAGACCTGATAAAATCGGGATGATGAAAAAAATGGCAGATATGGATATGAAAATGGGAGCGCACGCTTTAAAGTTTCAGCCAGGTAAAGATGAGCGTTTCCAAATGAAAGAGGAGTATGGAATGCAGATGGAGAATAAACTAGACATGGAAATGCCTCAAAAATCTATACCAATGAATCATTCTAAAATGAAAGGAATATCAATGGAAATGAAGAGAGACACCATGATGATAGATCATTCCAAGATGAAGGAAATGGAAATGAATCATTCTAAAATGCAGAAAATAAGCATGGAAGGCATGGGTATGTATTCAGAGTACACTTATGATTATCTCAAGTCACCAGAAAAAACTGCGTATGATGACTCTATTCCCGTTAACAATATATTATTGAACCTTACAGGTAATATGAATCGCTATATCTGGAGCATGAATGGCGTGCCACTCTCAGAAACAGATAAAATAAAAATTAATGCAAACGAGGTAACCCGTATAACTTTTAATAACTTAACCATGATGCACCATCCTATGCATTTACATGGTCATTTCTTTAGGGTTTTGAATAAAAATGGAGAATACTCGCCTTTAAAGCACACGGTCAATGTGCCGCCTATGCAGGAAGTGACAATAGAATTTTATGGCAATAATGGAGATGAAGTTGGCGACTGGTTCTTTCACTGTCATATACTGTACCATATGATGGGCGGCATGGCTCGTATCATAAGCTATGATACACCTAGAGACCCAAGAATGGATGAGTTTCCAGTTTCTAGGATTATTGAGGAGACAAATAAATGGTATTCATGGGGTATGGTAGATGCCGCATCACACACCACAGGATTTAATGTGATAACTTCAAATTTCAGAAACCAGTTTAATGCATCTTTTGAATATGGATGGAACAAAAATCTGGAAGGAGAATTCACATACGAACGCTACCTGCACGATTACCTAAGAGTCTTTGGAGGTGTCAATATTGAGAACGAGACCAGAAAAAGCTTCGACGAGTTTAATACCACTGCAGTAGTTGGGGTTCGTTATTTAACGCCCTATTTATTTGCCCTCGATGCTCGAGTTGATAATGAATTGAGGCCTAGGATTTCTCTGGGAAGAAGTATCATGTTATTCCCTAGGTTTTCGATTTTCGGTTACTATGAGTACCAAATAGACTTAGGGATAGTCAACGATCTTCCTTTAGATAAAGATTTTACTTCAGAAACAGTTTGGAATGCTGGTGCTGAATACTTTTTGTCAAGAAATGTTTCACTAATGGGTAGTTACGATAATCGATACGGTGCAGGAGGTGGACTATCATTAAGATTCTAACTATGAAGAATGCCTATAATAAAGACAGTTTATCACTACTAGGAGCTATCGCATTAGGCACTGGTGTAATGATTGGTGCGGGTATTTTTGCCTTATTGGGTCAGGTCGCTGAACTGTCAGGCAATTTATTTCCCTTTGCCTTTATTGCGGGAGCGATAATTTCAGGATTTAGTGCTTATGGGTATATTAAAATGTCTAATGCATTTCCATCCTCTGGCGGAATTGCTATGTATTTGGTCAAAGCCTATGGTAAAGGAACTGTTGCGGCATCGGGTGCACTATTAATGGCATTCTCAATGATTATTAATGAAAGTCTGGTCGCCCGTACTTTTGGTTCTTATACCTTACAGCTTTTTAACGTTGGCAGCAACAGTGTTTGGGTACCCATATTAGGAGTACTTCTTATTGTGGGAGCTTTTCTAATTAATATTGCTGGAAACAACATTATTGGAAAGTCATCCTTAATTATGGCCATCATTAAGGTTGGGGGTATCGCTATTTTTGCCATAGGTGCGCTCTGGGCTACCGGATTCTCCTTCCAAGATGCTATCTCATTGAATAATTCGACAAATTATCCGACTACAGATTACTTAGGTGCTTTGGCTTTATCCATATTGGCATACAAAGGATTTACGACGATTACCAACAGCGGTGGCGAAATTGTGAACCCAAATAAGAATGTGGGGCGGGCTATCATCATTTCGCTTTTAGTATGCACTGCGATATACCTATTGGTGGCATTTGCGGTTTCCTCAAATTTAACGATTTCAGAAATTGTAGCAGCTAAAGATTATTCATTGGCCGAGGCTTCTAAGCCAGCTTTTGGCACATACGGATTATGGTTTACCGTTGGTATAGCAATAGTAGCGACCATATCTGGAATTATAGCTAGTGTTTTTGCCGTATCAAGAATGACTGCCATGTTAACGGATATGAAACTTATTCCTCACAAACACTTTGGTATGCCAGGGAATGTTCAAAAGCATATGCTGGTGTACGTTGCCGTTATTGCAATTGTACTGACTGTACTTTTCGATTTGAGCCGTATAGCCTCATTGGGAGCCATGTTTTATTTGGTCATGGACATAGGTATACAATGGGGGATATTACGTAACTTAGGAAAAGAAATTAAGGCTAACTCTGCTATAATTATAACCGCAATACTTCTAGATGTCATTGTCTTAAGTGCCTTTTTGTGGATTAAAGCAAGCTCTGATATAACAGTCGTTATTGTCGCAATAGTGGCTATGATACTTATCTTTTTAGGAGAAAAATGGTTTTTGACAGCCAATAAACACAAACAATATTCAGAATAAAAATGTATACTAATAATTTAAAATTAATAGATATGAAAAACATGAAAACAATTGTAAAAACCTTAATGATATTTGGTGTATTCATCACATTGGCTAGTTGCAAATCAACTTTCAATGCAACCGAGACATTGAGTGTAGAAGAAAATAGACAAGCTGTCTTTCAAGAAATCATTTCAAGTCCTATTCAGTTTGCCAATTTTATTAGTGAGGCTCAAAAAAATGAACCCGCTAAAATGATATTGATGAAAACCCATATGGAACAGATGGAATCTGGGAACATGAAAATGATGATGGACAAAAAGCCTGAAATGAAAGAAAAAATGTAGGCTCACATGCAGAAGATGATGGAAAATAATCCTGAAATGATGCAAAAGATGCAAGCCAAAATGCTCGATAAAATGATGGCTAGTGATAAGGGGCGTAAAATGCTTATGGATACAATCCATAACAATGAAATGATGAAAAAGGACATGAAAAAACGCATGATGAAGATGATGGAAGAAAATCCTGAGATGATGAAAGAGATGATGCAGAAGATGAAGGGAAAAATGGAAAATGAGGGATAATAAATTCCTGCTCTAAATATTGGAGTAATTACAAATAAAAATAATCAGTTAACTTTTAAAACTATATAATTATGATGATGTGGTGGTGGATACTGATACCGATCCTGCTTGTGTTAGGTGTGTTTTTTTTACAAGGAAGAAATAGACAAAATGTCCAGAAGAGAAAAAACCCTATGGATATCCTAGACAATCGATTTGCCAAGGGCGAAATATCCAAGGAAGAATATGAAGAACAAAAACGAACATTGAACTCTAAAAATTAAAAGATTATGGACTATTATTTTAATAAAACAATCAAAGGCACTTTTGAAGAGGTCATCGATAAAGTCACAAAAGGATTGAAAGAAGAGGGTTTTGGTATCCTCACAGAAATAGACATAAAAGCAACCATGAAAAAGAAGCTTGATGTAGATTTTAAGAAGTATAAAATTCTCGGTGCTTGCAATCCGCCTTTTGCTCATAAAGCCTTACTGGCAGAAGATAAAATTGGAACAATGTTGCCTTGTAATGTGATTGTTCAAGAACTCGAAGATGGAGTAGTTGAAGTTGCTGCCGTAAATCCTATGGCGTCTATGCAAGCGGTTGAAAATGATAATCTTAACCAGATTGCAAGTGAAATAACAAGCCTGCTTAAAAAGGTGGTAAACAAACTATAAGTTCTCCTAGTGAAACCTAAATTAAAAAATAAATATAAACTTTAATAAGATAAAAATGAAAAACTCAAGAGTAACAACAACAGTATTAGGTATGGCTTTTATAAGTCTAATGTCAATGTCCTGCAAAGACACTAAACAAGACGAAGCAGCAATGCCCATGAGCAATGAAATGAATCAAGAGACTATGGCAGGTGGCGAAATAACGGCTATGAATAGCGGCCAGGAATCAAACGCAGCAGCGGTACTAAAAGACTATTTCAACCTTAAGGACGCTCTAGTCGCTGATGATAACGCCAAAGCAAAAGATTTGGGAATGACATTGACAAAATCCCTAAAGTCATTTAATGCATCAAGCTATTCTGAAGGTGAGCAAAAAGAATTGAAAGACATCATTGAAGATGCAACGGAACATGCAGAACATATAGGAGAAAGCGACATCAAACATCAACGAGAACATTTCAAAATGTTGAGTAAGGATGTTACAGATATGGTAGCTATTACTGGTACTGATATGAAACTGTATGAGCAATTTTGCCCTATGTATGACGGTGGTGGTGCATGGCTAAGTACCAAAGAAGAAATAAGAAACCCTTACTTCGGTAGCTCCATGTTGAAATGTGGTAAAGTACAGCGGGAGATCAATTAGAGGCTGAATGTTGGAAGCTAGAAACTGGAGGTTGGATGTTGGAAGCTAGAAACTGGAGGTTGGATGTTGGATGTTGGAAGTTGGAAGCTGGATGTTGGAGGTTGGATGTTGGATGTTGGAAGCTGGAAGTTGGAAGTTGGATGTTGGATGTTGGAAGCTGGAAGTTGGAAGTTGGAAGTTGGATGTTGGAAGTTGGATGTTGGAAGCAGGATGTTGGAAGTTGGAAGCTGGAAGACGGATGTTGGAAGTTGGATGTTGGAAGTTGGATGTTGGATGTTGGAAGCAGGATGTTGGAAGTTGGAGGCTGGTGGCTGGAAGTTGGAAGCTGGATAGCAGCTTAAACGATATAAAATGAAAATTTTT
>Ga0307980_1000072_pt1 | contig 48153 bp, 40 predicted proteins | sample OrgLakmetage1060_FD_201817 | JGI IMG/M metagenome (GOLD analysis project Ga0307980, IMG submission 201817) | Saline water microbial communities from Organic Lake, Antarctica - #1060 | ecosystem: Environmental > Aquatic > Non-marine Saline and Alkaline > Saline | place: Antarctica: Organic Lake... | reverse complement strand
AATTGGAGCAGTTTGACTAGATTCATGTTTCTGTAAATTATTATATGAAGTAGATATATTAATATTACAATTAGTAGAGATTTCATCTTCTGGATCTTTTTTATAATTAGATATTTTTATAAACCCAGCTGCATTTAAACCTTGCATATGGATCAATCGGATAAAAGGAGCTAATACAGATTCAAAAATACAATCCCCTTCTTTTCGATAAGGACCGTACTTAGATGCTCTTTTGACAGCATATGAAAACTTTTTAAAACCAATCAATGTTTTGAATTCTATTTTAAGAAAATTAAATAATTTGTAATTGTTAAACTCTTTGTACTTATGTTTTTTAACAATAGAATAATTGTAAATCTGTTCTTGGTATTCTTTTTTAACAATATTAGAAATGTGATGTAAATACTTTTTGCATGTTTGTAATGTCCAATTTCCTGGAATGTTAACATAAAAGAACGGCTTAAAATCTGTGACAGTACAACATATAGTGTTGTTTTTAAAATCTCTTCCAAATATTTTTACTTGATAATCGCTCTGTAAATATTCTTCATCTGAATTATTTGCTTTTTCATTATCATATTCATACCAGTCTATTATTTGAAATATGATGTCTGACATATTTTTATTTTTATAAATTAATAGTCTCTCTGAATATTTATGCTTTTTTTCAATTTTTAATATAACAAACAGTTATTATCTGCGAAGACATTACTTTTATTAATTGGTTTCTTGACAATTTGATTGATTGTATATCGTTGATGAAATAATAATCATGAAACTCAGTCTCTCCCTTGATTAATCTTAAACTAGTCCAATGTCCACCAGAATAAATAATAGCTGAAACTAATAAATAATTTTTATTATCAATTACTTTCATTATTTCAATATTGTGGTTGGGGTATTGGTGTAAGTTAACAAATAAATAATAACTAGGTTTTGCAGGATTGCAAGAAACATATTTACTAATAATAGAATCATCAATATATTTGTATATTTGTGTAAACACTTCATCGGCATCACCAGGTTTACCAAATTGATATGATTTATCCATTAATTTATATCGATCAATCATTTTTTTTAAAGAAGGGTTTGAAATGTCATTTGAATTAATTATTTCTTGGTATATTGAAAATAAATAATGCAATTGTGGCATTTCAGATTTATATTTTATGATCACTGGATCTAAAAAAAGAGGTGCCATTAATTGTAAAGCACTGTTAAAAAAACAGGTATTACCTTTGTTAGATATTGCGAACAGTTTCATTATATTATTATAAATCAAACTAATAATTAATTAGTTTGATTTTTAATGCCATTTGGCCAGTTGTCCATTGTTCAGTTTATTATTTACTTTTTTTCTTCAAGTACATAATGAACTAGTCTTAGCGTTCTTTCTTTGTTTTCCAAGAGTTTCTTCAATTCAGCTTTAGATAAAGAAACGATACGACTGTCATCACAATAATAATAACATTTTCTGCTTTCATCGTATCTAAATGCTGTCCAGTGTCCAAAATCACCATGAAAATCTTTTGTTCCGAGATGAATAAGTCCAGATTTCAGTACATAATTTTCTTTTTTCAAAGTTTCAACATTCGTCAATTGTCTAGACAATAGAGCACGATATTCGAAAGTATAGTCCGTTTCGAAAATAGCACTTTTTCCATAAAGAGCTTTTCTGCATTTCGTGTTGCAACACTGACATCCTAAATAGTCATAACCACTCATTTGTTCGATTGTAGTCTTGTTGTAGCACTTCAAGTTTTCTGATATGATGTAAGTGATTTCAAAAAGTTTTTGAGCATAATCAAGTTTATTAATTTTGCGTTTAATAACAGATTTACTTTCCAATTCAACAATCATTTTATCTAAAATATCTCTCACAAATTCTACAGCACAACGTTGTTCTCCTTTTACATAATAGTCGATCTTAGTGTTACCTTCTAAATTATCTTTCTTAACTTTGTTCAAGTAATTAATCAAAAATTCAGATGATGAATTTCCAACTCTAGTACTGGATTCAACAACATCAATTACGTCTAATGCTGGTCCGTAACCTGGTGATTTCTTGAATTCTGATAATTCTGTGCTTTTTGGACCAACTATTTTTTCAAATAATGGTTGTAAAAACTGAACTGATGCATTGATGTAGCATGTGTTTCCGTTATTGGATAATCCTTTGATTTCTGTTGTTTTTCTATTAATATTCATTGTTAATATGTTACTTTTTTTCGTATTTGTTTTAAAGTAGTTATCCATCAATACTAATGGAACTGTCTGAAACTCGGTTTTTCAATTTTTTTTTACTTCTATTTAATATAATGTCATTAAAATCTTCTAAATATACTATAGAAAATACTGCTAATAAAAAGCTAGTTGATGAATTTAAAAGATTGTTAGAATATCTTAAAAGAGTCTTCAAAACTGCTAAAGTCGACAGTAAAGATAGAATGATCAATACTATGAAATTGCGGAAATTAACAGATAGTTGTAAAATAATTGCAAAATATCCAGACAAAATAACATCCAGTAAACAGTTAAAAGGAGTCAAAGGAATTGGTAAAGGAACTATGGATCGTATTGACGAAATACTTGCTAATGGAATACTTTCAGAAATAGAAGATATTTCTGAAAGAGATAGAGTTAAATCAGAATTAATATATGAATTAGATAAAGTTTTTGGTGTTGGAGAAGCAGTTGCAAGCAAATTAATAGAGAATCACAACATTTCTTCTGTAAAGGAATTGAAAAAGTTATCCAAAGATAAAAAAATAGAATTGTCAGATCAAATAAAATTAGGATTAAAATATTATGATAAAATGGAAAGAAATATTCCCAGAAAAGAAATGAAAAAAATAGAAAAATACTTGACTCAAAAAATAAATAAAATACCTGGATTATGTGCTGTTATATGTGGATCGTATCGTAGAGGAGAAGAAACATCCAATGACATTGATGTTTTATTAGTTAATCAAAAAATAGATGGAAAGGTAATGTTAGTCAATGAAAAACCAAATCAATTACATCAAGTAGTCAATAAACATTTAGCTGGTTTTTTACTAGATCAACTTAGTATGGGAGATACTAAATATATGGGATATTGTCAATTAGATAAAGACCATCCAGTTAGAAGATTAGATATTCAATACATATCACAAGGGTCATATCATTCTGCATTATTATATTTCACTGGACCAGCTGCTTTTAATGTTAACATCAGAAGAATTGCTAAACAATTAGGTTATAAATTAAATCAATATGGACTCTATCAAAAGAAAAATGATTTGATGTGTAAAATGAAGATTAGATCAGAAAAAGATATTTTTAATGCATTACAATTAGAATATTTGAAGCCAAGTGAAAGGTAAAGTAAAATTAATAATAAAGCTATTATTATTAATTTTTGAGTTAACTCAATAAGATAGTAATTTAATTATTGACATGATGTACATATTTCATCTTCACAATTTTCAGTATCTTTATTTAGATTTCTTTTGATTGCTCCCTTTTCTTTGAAGTTTCTACGATCTTCTCTGATTTTATCTATATCAGATTGTTCCATACCAAAATTAAGAGGATTTGATGAAGGTGTTGATCTCAAATAATACATAGCTGTTTTCAAACCATTTTTCCATGCATAAAAATGAGAAGATGTCAAACGAGCATCATTCGGATTATCAAAGAATAAGTTATTAGATTGAGCTTGATCAACAAAAGGAGATCTACCAATAGCCAAATCCATAATTGCTTTTGTTTTGATTTCATAGGCTGTTTTATAAACATCTTTTACTTGTTTAGGTATTTCTCTAATATTTTGAACAGATCCACCGTCATATTTTATTTGATCAGTTACATTTTTAGTCCACAAATTTAATTGCATAAGTCTTTTTACTAAATGTTCATTAATAATACAATATTCTCCAACTAATGTTGATCTGACATATATATTTCTTGTATATGGTTCAATACATTCATTGTTTCCCATAATTTGAGATGTACTTGCAGTTGGCATAACAGTTGTCAACAAACTATTTCTAGTTCCATGTTTAACGATATCGTTAATTAATCCTTTCCAATTTAATTTATCTTTTGTTTTTAAATCGTCAATAGTCATTCCGGCTAAATGAAATTGTAATTTACCTTTTGAAAAAGGAGAACCTTTGAAGTTTTTATAAGGTCCATCTCTTTTTGCTATTGCAGATGATTCTGTTAATGCTGCAAAATATATATACTCAAAGATTAATACATTCAGATCTCTTGCTTCTTGTGAATCAAATGGTATATCTAAGATACAAAAGACATCTGCTAATCCTTGCACACCTAATCCTAATGGACGACTTTCCATATTAGAATTTTTAGTTTCCGGAGTTGGATAATATGATAAATCAATTGTATTATTAAGATTTCTTGTTACCAATCTTGTCATTTTGATTAATAAAGTAAAATCAAAGACTCCATTGATTATGAATTTAGGTAAACATAACGACGCTAAATTACAAACTGCATATTTTTTAGAATTAGTATATTGAACAATTTCAGTACATAAATTACTTGATTGAATAGTACCTTCTTCCATTTGATTAGATTTTCTATTAACATTATCTTTAAACATCATATAAGGTACACCAGTTTGGTGTTGACAGTCTAATATATGATACCATAATTTTTTAGCAGGTATTTGTTTCACATATTTTTTTTCTTGCTCATACTTTTGATATAACGCTTCAAATTTTTCTCCATATGTTTCTGATAATCCAGGACATTGATCTGGGCACATTAAAGACCATGTTTTATCTTCTTTAACTCTTTTCATAAATAAATCAGGAACCCATAATCCATAAAATAAGTGTCTAGCACGTTTATCATTATGACCATCTTGTTTTTTTAATTCACAAAATGATTCAATATCTGCATGCCACGGTTCTAGATAAACTGCAATAGAACCATTTCTTCTACCTCCTTGATTAATATATTTAGTTAATTCATTTAACATACGTAACATAGGTACAATTCCACTACTTTGTCCGTTAGTACCACGAATCACACTTCCACTAGAACGTATTTTAGAAGCACTAAATCCAATTCCTCCAGACCATTTACTAATATAAGCACAATCAGAAACAGTTTTGAAAATACCTTCAATATTATCTTCCATATTTAATAAAAAACATGAAGCTAATTGAGATTTAGTAGCACCTGCATTAAAAAGTGTCGGAGATGCTTGTGTAGCATATTGATTAGAATACATATTATATGAATCAATCACATCTTCGATATTATCTCTATGATAGTTAAGTCCAATAGCAACTCTCATCCAAAGATCTTGTGGTCTTTCAATAATATCATATTTATCTGTATTATCTGGATTAGTATTATCTACTTTAGTTAAATAAGATCTTAATAAAGTCATTATTGAAAAGAAAGTACATTTATAATCTCTTTTGTAATCAATTTCTTTCAAAATTCTTTCTTTGTGTTTCATAACAAATTCATAATATCCTTTTTTAACCAATGGACTATCTTTACTACCACTTACATTTTTGTAAAGACGTTGAGTTACTTTAACAAAATCACCTGATGTATTTTTTTGATGATTACTAATAGCTATAACTCCAGCTAATCTACCATATTGAATATCATTCAAAATATACCCAGCTGCAATTTGAGATGCAAATGTATCTAAAGTTTTTGTTTCAATATTATTAGATATTTTATTGATTACTTCTTTTGCAATAGTAAAAACATCAATTCTATCTAAGTTAAATTCTTTACATAGAATATTGATACGCTTCTGTACTTTTTCTAATTTGATTTCCTCTTTTGTACCGTTTCTTTTAATAACATAAGTAGTTAGATGAGACATTTTTTTTGATAATTTTTAGTGAGTAATATTTTTTAAGTATAATAATATTTAATTAATAAGTCAATTTTTTTTGATATTATATTAACTTAAAAAAATTGATATAGTTAATATATAAATACTATCTCAATAAATATCTAAATAAACAAAAATGTCAACATCAGAAGTAGAGAATATCATTGCATTAGCTCAAAAAGATGCTCAAATGAAATTATTATACAGTGCTAAGAAAAAAGGGAACCCGATCACAGATAAAATGATACTAGATCCGATGTTAGACCCGGTTTCATATCGTCCAACGACGCTACCAATTGATGAAAGATATCGTCCTTTATGGGACTTGTATCAACAACAAAAGGCAGCTTTTTGGATTGATGATGAAATAGATTTTTCAAATGACTATAGTGATTTCTTGAAATTAAATAGCGATGAACAAAGATATATTAAAATGCAAATTGCTTTTTTTGCATCATTTGATGGAATTGTTGGTTTCAATATTGGAAATACTTTATCTAAAAAAATACATATATTAGAGTATCGTTACAATATTAACTTTCAATCTGCGATGGAAGATATTCATTCTATTGTATATGCTAATAATTTAGATGTTGTCACCAAAGATGCAAAGGAAAAAGATGAATTAAATAACGCATGGAAAAATAATAAAGATATTAAAAAATTAGCTGATTTAGCAAGATCATGGGCAGATAACAAGAATTTATCAGTTGCAGAAAATTTAGTTGCATTTGCATTTATTGAAGGTGTTATGTTTTCTGGATCATTTGCTTCAATATTTTGGATCAAGCATCATAAAAATACATCCAAATCAAAATCAGGAAAAGCATTTATGCCTGGATTATGTCAAGCCAATGAATTGATATCTCGTGATGAAGGTATGCATGTTAAAGTAGCAGTTACTACATATATGTTAATGAAAAAAAGATTGCCTGAAAAAAATGTGCATCAAATTGCAAAAACATTTACAGAAGCAACAAAAGAATTCATGAGCAATGCATTGAAAGTATCATTGATTGGTATTAACATAAGTGAAATGAATAAGTATATTGAATATTGTGCAGATAGATTATTAGTTATGATGAAATATAATAAATTATATAATGCGAAACATAAGTTAACATTTATGAATACAATTGGGTTACATACAAAAGGAAACTTTTTCGAAAAAGTTGAAACTGCATATAAGAATGCAAGAGTAGGTAATGCGAAAAAACAAGATTTGATTATTTCAGATGACTTCTAATATTAAAACTAAAACCAAATCACTAAACCAAAACACTAAACTAAAAAAATATTATTTTTAATAAAATATTATTTTTTAAAACATTTTTAATTTTACTTTTTTATGATCACCCAAGGGTAACAAAAAGAAGCTTTTTTAGTTTTATTGAATTCTTTCAAAAACAGATTAATCAAATAATGATAATTGGGTGTTTCTGTAAATTTTAAATTATAACAATATGTTAATGCTGTTTCAAAACACTTCGGGAAAGATTTGCAAAGTTCTTTATTGGATGTTTTAATTTTAAATTCTTTTATTGATTCCATATAATCTATCTTTGATTTGTGGATAGCTAACCCTTGCCAAGGCAATGATCCCATGTGAAAATATATTAAAGTGTAAATAATAGATATCAAATCGTCTCTTCTAGATGGCTCGATTCCATTATGAACATTGATACTCGCATATCTAGCAGTTCCTACTAAACTTTTACCAGTTTGTTTTTTAATATGTTCACCATTTTCAGTTAAATAATATTTAGACAAACCAAAATCCATAATATATATTTCAGATGGATCATCTTTGCCTATTACAAAATTACTTGGTTTAATATCTCTATGTAAATATCCTATATTATGCATTTTTTGAATTAGTTTTATCATACCAATACCCAAAAATAAAGTAGTATTAATTGAAAAATATTTCCTTGAGTTTTTGAAAAGTTTATCTAAGCTCGGTCCAAGTAACTCGAGTATCATATCATGATGAGAATTAGTAACAACTACTTCATAATATCTTGGAATTCCTTTCCCAAAATTATTTCTCAATAGATCAATGTATATTTTACTTTCTTTTCGAAGTGAAGATTTTTTCTCTTTTTTATTTTTTTCTCTTTTAGCAACTAATAATTTTCCATCCGATACTCTTTTTATTTTCCATACTTCTCCAAAAGATCCTTTTCCTATTTCTTTTAAATAAAGATATCTTTGTGATATTTGTTGATATTGATTCATATAAATTGATTATAATCAATATTTCTTTTAATTAAACTTATTATATAATGAGTTTGAAAGATAACAATTTCGCTTTTAACTTGATACCAAGTACATCAAGTGATTTAGAAACTGTAGTAGAAAATAATAATCATACTTATTTTTTGATAGCAGTGATAATTCTTTTTATAATTTACAAATATTTTAAATACAGAAAAGAAAAATTTATTGATAAAAAAGTCAATAGTTTAGGGTTCAGTACACAGTTTAATTTACATACTGATAGATTTGAAAAACCAATGCAAGCAAGAAACTGGCAAGCTATTCAAAAAGCTAACGCTGTTCGTGATCATAAAAACGAAAGGTTGAGAAATAGTATTAATAGTAATTTCTAATACTAAACAAAATTGATTCTGTGATAGAAAATTATAAACAAGCTAACTATGATTTAACAATAGATAGCAATGATATATAATGGCAAAAGATAAAAGCATTGACGCATCTAGTTCATATAAAGGATATCTTTATCAAACACTTTTATCTTTTGCTACAAAATAAATAATCAAACACATTATATTTTCATTAACTATAATGATCATTACATGGAATACTAGGCTAATTATTTACAGTGCCATTATAGGAATCATTATTGCTGGGATATGTATTTACTTCGACCAACTATCAATCTTATTACATGATAGATTTGTTAACAGCATTAGATAAAATATTCATACGATTACATGTAATTAATGTTGAACGTAACTTTTCTTTCATGATTGGTAAATGTTCTGCAATAATTTCTTCAGTTTTATCTACTGGCGGATAACAACATTTGAATACTCTTTTGAATAGTTTTTCATGTTCTCCATCTTTAAACCATTGAATTATTCTTTCAATAATATCTTTCACTAATTTTGATTGAGTTATCACTTTATAAATATGAGTGATAATATCTAATATTTTCACTTTATCATCAATAGACCAAACAATATTTGCTTTTTCTGGAATGACTACCATAAACATATAGACCAGTACTTTGAAAACTAATAGTTCAGTAATTTCATGTTGGTATTTTAATTTTAATTTAGGAATATATTGCAATAAAACAACTAACAATCCAATCAAATTACCAATGTCTCTAATATCAGTTGACAACATCTTTAAATCAGCAATGTCAAACTTTCCATCTCCATTTCTGTCTTCTAAAACAATATCAACAATTTCATTTACTGTTTTTGCAAAAGCAGGGTATTCAATATAATCAAATACTGGTGACAAAACATCTTTTAAGTCATAGATACTGACACTGTCATTTCTAACAATCAGTTCTATTTCTGCTCTTAATTTTTCTATGTTAATTTTTGATAATTCTATTTCCGTTATTGACATTTTGTTATATAATTATATATTATAAAATGAATCATTTAGAAAATATCGCGATAGGTTTTTTAATATTAGTGATAATTGGTGTAATTATTAAAATGTCTAAACCAGAACCGTTTTGTAACAACCAATCAAATAAAAAAATATACAGAAAAGATAATCTGTTCAATAAACCATATCAACCAGATGATCATTTATCTTATATGGAAGATCCAGAATCTTTGATATATGAAGATTCAAAACTAGATTTGAATGGATATCTTGATAATGTTATTGATAGTAGAGAAAAAATGTATATTAATAGTAATAGTAGATTTGATCCAGTTGATAAAATTAATCATTATCGATTAGGTGGAAAGTTACCAGTTGGTGAAACAATACAAAGTGTTTATGATAGTTTGACTAAAGGAGTTGATATTAACACTAAGAAACCATGCAATTTACCTGAGTTCAAACCAACTAATATCGGAGATCAAGATATGGTTAATATGGAATTGCAACCATATGAAAGAAAATACAAAAATGAAAAATCTATTAATGGTGGAATTATTCCGGGAAGTAATTTAGTAGGCATTTCGGGACCTGAAAATAACAAATCTTTCATGACTTACCAAGAATTGATGAATCCATAAAAAATGAAAATATAAAGCAATAGATATTAAGTTATTAATAGTCTTAGTAAAACAAAAATATATTATTATGAGTAAATACAGATCCAGCAATAAAAATAGCAATAAAAATAGCAATAAAACTAATGGTAGTAAAACTAATGGTAGTAAAACTAATGGTAGTAAAAAGTATACTAATAATAACAAGAATTATACTAAAAAGTATGGTCACAACAATAACAATAGCAATAAACAAAATGGTAAAAATGATAATTTCAATGATCCATCGATAAGAGAAAAGTTAGTCAAATACATTTTTAAAAATATCAAACTATCTGATTATGATTATACTATGATAGAAAACACTACCCATTTAGATCCACTTAATGATAAAAAATTTTACGTATCTCCTAATTTTAATGGAATTAACAGTTTGCTAGTATTTAATCGATATGGTGATCATTATTATTCGTATTTGATATATCGTCAAACATTAAAATATGACTTTGATAAAATTAAGATATCGGATGTAAAGATATATCCAATTAATGTCAGACTTAATAAAAATATTTACAAAGGAACTATTATTGATGGTGTTGTATTAAACAATACTAAGAAAAATGTTTTTGTAATAAATGATGTTTACACTTTCAAAGGAGAAAACATGAAGAAAAATAGTTTGTATGATAAAATATTAAATATTAATACTTATCTAGAAGTAAGTTACAAAAAAGATAATTTAGTTAATGATTTAGATTTAGTGACTAACACTATTCATCCATTAAAATCAATTGAAAGATTAATCAATCGAATTATCCCAGAAAATTCTTTAAAAGATAATATCAAAGGAATTACATTCATGCCTAAAATATCTAATACCAAATTAGTTTATCTTTACAGCAATTACGATAGTAAAAAAATCAAAGAAAGTAAAGAAGAAGTTTTAATAAAACCAGTTGATATTAAAGTAGCAGGATCTATTTCAGCAATATTTAAAATGGTTAAAACAAAAGAAACAGATGTTTATGAATTGTATTTATGTAGAAAGATACTTGACAATGGAAAAAAGAATGTCAAATATATTAAAAAAGATATTGCTTATTTACCTACAATTGCTACTTCAAAATTATGCTGTGATATATTCAATACGATTAATCGTTGGGATACATTAGTTGAATGCAAGTATCATAATAGAACAGCTAGATGGATTCCTTTTAAACATATTGTCAATAAAAAATATCCAGACACAGTTAAAAAAGTTAATTCAAAAATACAATAATAACAGTTACGTTATCAGTAGAACCTTTTCTGATAGCTTCTTTGGCTAATTCATCGGCAATATTACCATGATCAATAATTCGTTGTTTCAAATTACTTTGATAACAATTATTGAGAACATAATCAACTGCATCTTGATTAGTGATACAATCCCATAAACCATCACATCCTAATATAATAAATTTATCATTGTATAATCTATAATTAAAGATATCTGGACGATGTGTTACAAAAGGAAATGTGTCATAATCTCCAAAAGATCTAGATACAGATAATTGTTTTACTCTCCAATCTCCATAACTATCCATCGTAACTGGAGCATTTAAAATTTTCAATCTAGTTTTTTCTTCTGGTTGATTAGGTTTATGATCTTTTGATAAAGGTATTGCAAAATTATCTTTATTACAAACAACGGCTCTACTATCACCAACATTAACAATATTAATAAATTCTTTTTCAAGATGTTTGTAATGTATAACTGATAAAGCAGTTGATCCCTGACGATATGATAATTTAGTTTTTTTCAAATGGTTTTGTAATTGATCATAACTATCAACAATATATTTTTTAGAAACAGGATATTTTACTTTTTTTTTAATAAAATATTTATACAAATTATTCATTAAAAATTCTGAAATATAAGCACCTCCATGGCCATCAAAAACGCCATAGAAATTTATATTTGATAATTCTGGATTTTTCCCATCTAAATTTAATATAATTTTATGGTGATCTTCATTTTCGTCACGTTTACCAATTAAACTAATTTCAAATACGTTTTGCATTATAATATTCAATAACTATATTCAATAACTATATTCAATAATTATATTAATAATCTATTCTTGATATACTTTTTTTAATATATCCTTTGATTTACTTTCAACTTCTTTCATTTTACTTTGATATTGTATCAGTGTTGCTTTTTGATTTTCATCTAACCAATCTAATGTGACAGATATCAAATTGCTTAATTTTTGATAACTTAAATCTCCTAATGAATTTTTAGTTTCATCTGATTCAATATCATTATTCAAAATATACAAATAGTTAGACAAAGAGTTTCTTGATTGTATCTTTTCTTTGATCTCTTTATCTTCTTCTTCCATTGACTTCGCTTGACGATACATTTGATCAAGAGCTTCTTTAGTGTGATGATTTTTATTATTATCTATTGTTACTTTGACAGTGTTCTTAGTTTCTAAATCAGTTGCAGTTACTTTTAAAATAGAATTGATATCTAAACTGAAAGAAACTTCTATTTTAGGTTTACCTCTAGGTGCTGGTTTGATACCGACTAATTCAAAAGTACCTAACAAGAAATTATCTTTTACTAGCGATCTTTCTCCTTGGTATATCATCACGGCAACAACTGACTGGTTATCTGAAAACGTAGTGAATACTTTTACTGATTGAGTTGGAATAGGAGTATCTTTTTTAATCAATGTTGTCATGATTCCTCCAGCTGTATTAATTCCTAACGATAAAGATAGTGTATCTAAAATGACAATATCTTTTACAAAACTATGATCTTTTGTTTCATTAGATTTTATAGCTGCTTGAATAGCTGCTCCATAAGCAACCGCTTCATCTGGATTAATATTACTCAATGGTTCTTTATTAAAATATTCTTTTAACATTGATCTAATCTTTGGGATACGAGTAGAACCTCCAATCAAAACTATTTGATCAATGTCTTTTTTATCGATTTGAGTATTTTTCAAAATTTTATCTAACAATTGAATACATTTTTGAAAATCATTACGACAAATGTTTTCAAAAACAGAACGTAATAATGTTATTTCCAAATCATCTCCATCATAAAAATTTTCTACTTCAATGATAGCTTTATTTGAATTAGATAATGTTTTTTTTGCATATTCTACTTGGATATGTAATTGTTTTAACTTTTTCTTACTAATTAAATCTTTTTTGTAAATAATATTCTTTTTTGAGAAAAACTTTTTAATACACCAGTCAACAACAGTTTGATCAAAGTCTTCTCCACCTAAATGAGAATCTCCTTCAGTTCCTTTGACTTCAAATGTTTTATCACCAATCTCTAATATAGAAATATCAAAAGTACCTCCTCCCAAATCAAAAACCAAAACACGAGTATCGTCTGTTTTATCTAATCCATATGCAATAGCTGCTGCAGTAGGTTCATTGATTATTCTTAGAATATCTAAACCGGCTAGTTTTCCTGCATTAATAGTTGCTCTTCTTTGTGCATCTGTAAAATATGCAGGAACTGTTACAACTGCTTTTTTAACATCAACTCCCAAATGTGATTCGGCTGATTTTTTCAAATAGTTAAGTAACATACCTGATATTTCTTCAACGTAAAAAGATTTTTGTTGGTTGTTATGTTTTGCTAATATTTGTATTTTTCCATTTTTATCAGAAGTGATATCAAAAGGAAAATTATCAATATCAGTTTTAATAAAAATGTCATCTATTTTTTTACCTATTAATCTTTTTGCATCAAAAATAGTATTTTCATAATTGTTTTTTGCATTACGTTTAGCTTCGTTACCAATAACTATTTCTCCATCTGTCGGAGAAAAACTAACATATGAAGATGTAGTTCGGTCTCCATTAAGATTGGGTATTATATCTACTCGACTAGTTTGCGGGTTAAAATATCCAATACAACAGTTAGTGGTTCCTAAATCAATTCCTATAACAGGGTCTCTAATAATGCTCATTAATAATATAGTTGTATATTATTAATTTGTCTTAAAAAACGTTGCTATTATATATCTTTTTTAATAGCTTCTAGATCTTTCTCATTTTCTAAAATATCGTTGTTACGAATAGTTATTATTTTAGATATTTTATCATATGATACATTTGAATATTCTGAAAGTATTTTAGTTAATGATTCATCTGATATTTCCAATGAATACTTACTGTAAATATTTTTATCAGGTATATCTTTTATAACAATTCCTACTTTCCAATAAGCCAAACCATTGATTCTTTTATCAATTAAATCAGGTTTTTGATAAGTTTCTATTAATTGCAATAATTGATTTTTTGATTTGTCAGACCAAGCAAGTAATTGATTCTCTTCAGGTAATCTGGTCATCATCACATACAACAATATTAAAATAGTTAACAAAACAATAATTGGTTTGAAATATTGATTAATTTTTTCTAAAAGCATTTTGTTTTTTATAATTATTATAATAAAAAACAAATAAATATTTTTTACATACACATCTTAGCAACTATTACATACACATCTTAGCAACCATTCCAGTTATTTGTAATTTAGAATTTATTCCATCAATAACTTTAATATTTAAATCGCAAATATCTTCTAAAAACTTAATACGGTTTTCTTCCAATAGATCTAATATATCATCATCATCTTTTAAAACATAAAGAATCCAAGAAGCAATATTATAGATAGTAAACCCTGCATCTACTAATTCTAAAACATACACAAGAGCTTTTGAGAAATCTTTATTTTGACACTCAATTAATAAATTTTTGATAGTTTTAATATCTGGAACATTGCACATCATTGTCACATTTTTTGTATTGACATTATCAGATCCATTCCATACTAATTGCAAATTGTTTATTGATTGTCTCAAATCTCCTTGTGAAACATAAGATATTTTACGCAAACCTGAATCAGTATATTTTACTTTTTCTTTTCCACAAATATATTTTAATCTTTCAACTATTTGTTTCTTGCTTATTTTAGTATAGTTGAGAATAATACATTTACTTTGAATTGTTTCTATTATTTTATTTGATTTATTGCAAATCATAATAAATCTAGTTGTATCTTTGTATTCATCCATTAAATCACTAATATTATATTGAGCTTGAGGTGTCATGTTATCAACTTCATCTAATACAACTGTTTTGTGTGAATAGTTTTCATTAGCAACTAAATTTCTTTTACAAAAGTCAGGCAATAATTCTTCAACTTGTTTTGATTTTCTCATTTCAGATGCATTAATGTCTAGTGAGTATTTTTTAGAAGATGATTTATATATTTGCTGAATAATGTATTTAACAGAAGATGTTTTACCAACACCAGGTCTCCCGACAATTAACATATTAGGTATGTTTTTTGTTTTTTCAATGACTGCTATTTTTTCTTTGACTGTTTCATCTAATATTAAATCTTTAAATCTACCAGGTCTGTATTTTTCGATCCATAAATCATGATTTTTTTTTGACATTTGTTTTATCTTATGATGATTAGTATAAATTATTTATTTATATTAATAATCAATTTTTTGTTCTTGGTGAGTATGGTAATTAATAAAAAGATAAATTGTTTGGTATGACTGTGTAAGTTGTGGGACTCTTTTCTTTGCTTTCTTTGCTTTCTTTGCTTTCTTTGCTTTCTTTGCTTTCTTTGCTTTCTTTGCTTTCTTTGCTTTTACTTTTACTTTTACTTTTACTTCTTTCAGAATAATTAACTAAATCAGTTTTAAAATATCCATTTATATCTTCTTGCAAGTATCCAGTCTTTTCATTTGACATATTGTTTATTAAAGAAACTTTTTCATCAGTATCAACAAGTTGTGTCTTCAATATATTATCTACTTCTGTTGAATATTGATAATCTTTTTCTGGAAGATTATAAAATGGATGCTTTTTTTGATTCCCATATTCATAATTAGATACAAAATAATCAGCCATTTGAGTTCTAATTGAACTATCTTCATTTACTGTTTGATTATTTTTTTCTAAAAATGTTTTGGGTGTAACAAACTGATCATCAAAAGCAATATAGTTATCAATGCGATATCCAAATTTACGATAGGCTTTTAGTCTAATACAACCCCAGTTAAGGAAACAAGAAAAACAATCTAATATATCAACAATGACTGGTTTAGAATCTCCTTTCATAAGAGGTTTACGTAAGATACGGCCAACTGATTGTACAATATCTTTTTTTCCATTGATCATTATTAATGTGTTCAATCCAGATATATCTAATCCAGTAGATGCCATTTTGTAATTTGAAAAGATTATTTTTCTAGTAGAACTTTGATCCAACTTTTCTCTTTTCATACCTCCTATGTAAAGTCCAGTAAGAGTTTTATTTTTAGTAATATTATCAATATCTTTTTTGATTTGCTTAATATTGTTGTTTCTTTCTCCTAATATTAATATTTTTCTATTTTTGTCAGCGTTCAAAGAAAGTATTGTTTTTATAATAATATTTTTTCTAGACTCTATGTTACAAACATTACTCGTCATTCTAATTGTATCTGGAACTACTTTACCAAACACGTTTCTTTTTTTTTCTTGAAACAAATAATTATCAGAATAATAATTAATACATTTGACTACTACATTATTAGTTCCTTTTCTTTCCATATCAACTATGATATCTCCAATATACCATTTAACTACTTTTATCAAACCATCTTTTCGATCAGGTGTTGCTGATAATCCTAAATTAAATGGAGATCCTATTTTTTGCAATGACTTACAAAATACTTGCGATGCAACTGTGTGACACTCATCAACAATAACTAAACCAAATTTATCAAAAACACTATGTGAATAATTTTTAATGCTGATACTATTTACCATACCAATTACAATATCTTTATCATTCTCAATAGTATCTCCACGAATAATACCTGCAGATGCATTAGTAAATTGTGATATTCTTTCCATCCATTGATCTTGTAGAAACCCTTTACCAACAACTACTAAAGTCTTCACTTTCAAATAACAAGCAATATATAATCCGATGCAAGTTTTACCTAAACCACATGATAAAGAAACCATACCACCTCTTTGTGTTTTCAATTTATGTATTATTTTTTTAACAATATCTATTTGATAATCACGAAGAGATCCAGTGAACTTAACTCCTTTTGTGTTACACCAAGACAGTTTACTTTTTATTTTAAAAGTTGGAAAATGTTGATCACCAAAGTGTAATGGAACAATAATATAATTCTCGTTTTCAATATATACAGGATATCTAACAACATCTTTTTTCATCATTTCATCTTTTTTAATTGTCAATAAAGATTTAACTGTTTTCAATTTAGAAGAAGAAATGTATTTCTTGTTGATCTTATATCCACTACGTGTTAGTATCTTGGTTGGCATTTTGTTTTATTAAATAATATATTGTTATATTTATCTCGATAATTAACTATTTTCAATTTTTTTAATACGTCCAAATATAATATATTATAATGGATTTCGTTAATCAACTTAAATCAAATGAAGATATGATTGTCATTGGTGTAAAAATAGTTTTATTGGCTATGATTGCATTCCCTCCGAAGAAAATAGTTGGAGCTATTGCAAATCACAAAAAAAGCATGGGCAAAATGATTGCAATGTTACTAGCTGTTGTATTGTTAGCATATTGCGCTACTAAAAAATTAGATAGTGAAGTAGCATTACTGATTGTTATTTTAGCGATTGTATTAATAAAAGGTAAAGTAATTACTTATGAAATGATGAAAGGTGGAGAACCCCTATTGGGAGAAGTTGATCAAAAAGAAGATCAATTAAAAGAAGATCAATTAAAAGAAGGAGAATATTATAAAAAAAGTTTTCGTGACGATTTTTATCCATCATATGTTCATATGAATGATATTCCATTCAAAGAAAGATTGGGCCAAGATTATCTTCCATATGATTCTTGTCAAGATAAAGTCTTATTAAAAAAATAAAATAATAAATACATTAGAACTATAAAATGATCTCTAAGATTGATCTATTTTTCATTGTCGTCTTTACTATTGTAGTTTCTATTATGGTAGGCCTTAATATTAGTGATTTAATTGACACTAAACTAGATGTTATTAGAGAAAACAATATGGCAATTAAAAAATCATATGAAAAATTCTCAAATAAATTAAAAAGTGATCAAATAAAAGATGAACTGAAAGACGAACTAAAAGACGAACTAAAAGACGAAGATAAATATAGTCACAAAAAAGAAATATCAAAACTTTCTAAAAAAGATTTGATTCAAAAACAAAAATATGGTTCAGATTATTTAATATCAGGATATCTAGATCCAAAATATACTTCGTTTCCAAAACCTGACCAAGTTATCACTCAAATGTCTGATACAATGAAAGGACTTAAAAACAATGCAGTTAGTAAATCTCTACCAAAACCTTATAATTATATTTAAGTATATTATTCAGATATTATATCTAGATATTATAAATAAATGAGCAAATATTTGAAAGAAGATTTGAAAGTTTTTGAAAAACATTGCGTTAAGTACATGCTTCATCACATCCCTCCTATCATTGATTTTCCTAAAAACGGGAGAGTTATTGCAATAGGAGATATCCATGGCGACTTAAGTTTTTTAATAGATGCTTTGAGAAAAACTAAAATTGTTAATTCAAAGAATGAATGGATCGGAGGGAATAGTATTGTCGTTCAAGTTGGTGATCAGTTGGATGATACTAGAGATAGATCGCAAGAGTATAGAGGTGGTGACAAACCAAATATAGATAGTACTGACATAGATATATTAAATTTCACAAATGATCTACATTTAGAAGCTGTTAAACATGGAGGTATGTTTATTTCATTATTTGGAAATCATGAAATATTAAATGTGCTAGCAGATAAACCAGGACTAGTTGGAAAAAAAAGACATGATCATATTAAAAAATATTTGAAAAGTGTTTCTAATAAAAGTGTTATTGAATTTGCTAACCCAGATTCTATTTCATATGAAGAAAAAGTTAAAAGTGGATTAATAAATAGAGCTAATTTATTTAAACCAGGAAACGATTTTGCTAAAATGCTAGCTTGTACTAGATTGCCACTGATTGTAATAGGTGATTATATATTTTTACACGCTGGTATAACAGTTAATACTATGAAAAAATTAAATATCCAAAGTAAAGATGGTTTTTATAAAATACAATATGTATTGAGAAAGTATTTGTTAAATATATTAGAGTCGGATGATGAAAAAAAGTATGCACATAAAATAGTAGAGAGTGATATTTTTTGGAGTAGAATATTAGGTTCAATCCCTAAAAATTTAGATTTAGGCGATGATAGATGCAGTAAATACATAGAACCTATATTGAAACTACTCAAACTAAAGTCAATCATAATAGGACATACATCAAACGAAACAGTTGAAACATGTAATAATAAATTAATAAAATTAAATAGCATGTCTTCCAAATCATTTAACATGTTCAAAGATATGGGATATTATATTGAAAAAGAAACTAGTATTCTAGAAATTTTACCTGAAGGTATTATGAGAATAGTTAAATAAATATATTCGGTTTTATCAACGTAAAAATTAATATTATTAATAATATTAATTATTTAAAAATACAAGTTTTGATTTTATAAAATAGAATCAATTACTTCTTTTTAGAAGTTTTTCTCTTAGTCTTTCTTGACTTAGATTTACTTTTTTTAGGTTTAGAAGCTTTTTTAGGTTTAGAAGCTTTTTTAGGTTTAGAAGCTTTCTTAGCTTTAGTTTTTTTAGGTTTAGAAGCTTTTTTAGCTTTAGCTTTTTTAGGTTTAGAAGCTTTTTTAGGTTTAGAAGCTTTTTTAGGTTTAGAAGCTTTTTTAGCTTTAGTTTTCTTAGACTTAGATTTAGACTTTCTTTTAACTTTTTTAGGTTTCATTTCTTCATCTTCATCTTCCATTACTTCCTTTTTAGCTTTTGATTTCTTCTTTGATTTCTTTTTTGGTTTGCTTTTTGATTTCTTTTTTGATTTACTTTTTGATTTACTTTTTGATTTAGTGCTCTTTTTCTTCTTTTTTGGTTTTTTCTTTGACTTTCTTTTCTTTCTACCTCCCATCATTTCTTCATCTTCGCTTTCATCTTCACTTTCATCATATTCCATCATATCATCAGCTTCCATATCGTCATCGTCCATCATACCACCTCTTTGTCTAGCTTTTTTAGCTTTTTTAGGTTTATCTTGTTTAGGTTTATATTGCCTACCTTCAGCTTTAGCCTTTGCTTTTGCAGCTTTTGTAATTGCTCTTTTTTCTTCAATTTCTTTGATAGCAGTAGCTAAATGTTTGCTCCAGGTTGCCTTATCGTCTTTATCAAATAGTTTCTTAGCTTCAGCATATCTCTTGATATTATCCTCTACTGATTTAGGTACTTTGTTAACGTAAGTAGACGCAACTTTAGATGCCGGTGCACCATTGTTACCAATCTTTTCACCTATGTAAGATTTTAATTCAATAAATTTACTTAAAACTTCTGAAATGCCTCCCACTTTTTTTCCTTTCTTTACTTTCATGATATTATATTAATTGTTTCTATAAAAAAAATTAATTTAAATAAAATTGATAAAATGTTTTAAAAGAGAGATTGGTTTAAAGTAAATATTATATAAAAAATGGGCGTTCCTTCTTTCTTTGCGTGGCTAGTTAAAAAATATCATAATAAATTAATTATTAATGAATCTGAAAAAATAAAAGAAATAAAAGTGAATCAATTGTATATTGACGCAAATTGTTTGTTCCATCCTCAATGTTTTGATGTTTTAGCTAAAAGTAGTAAACTAGATAATGATCTCGATAACAATCAACTCGAAGCTGCCATGATCAAACAAATATTAGAGTATTTTCATTATTTAATATCTTTTACAAATCCAAGCGATTTGATAATGATAGCAGTTGATGGTGTAGCACCTATGGCTAAAATAAAACAACAACGATTAAGACGTTATAAATCAGCACAAGATGTAGAAATTAGAAATAAGATTAAGAAAAAGTTTAGGAAACCGGTAAAGACAGTATGGAGTAATATTGTCATAACTCCAGGAACAGAATTTATGGAATTGTTACATCAAGAAATTAAAAAGTTTTTAGCAACAGAAATAAATAATATCTCATCTCAAAAAATCATTTACTCTTCTTATCATGAACCAGGTGAAGGTGAGCATAAAATAGTTGACTATATAAGAAATAATCCAATCGATAATATTAAATTGATCTATGGTTTGGATGCTGATTTAATATTTTTAGCTTCTATTATTTCTAGTAAAATAAGTCCGCAAATATATTTACTTCGAGAGAAAAATTTTCTTGATAGTACAAAAAGTCAAGATGAATTAATATATTTTGATATCAAATCAATGATTTATCACTTGAAAAAAGAAATCAATAAAATATATCAAAATAAATACAAAAGAAATATATCTAAATCAGTTAACATATTAGACGATTTTGTTGTGATTTGTTTTTTTATTGGTAATGATTTTATACCACATCCACCTAGTATTGACATCAAAACCAATGCAATTGATTATATGTTATCAAAATATGTAATCTGTTTAAAAAAGTTCAACAAAGGTTTAGTTAAAATAGATGATTCATTAAAAGAAACTAATATTAATCAAGTTTTCTTGAAAGAATGGTTATTTGAAATAGTTGGAAAATATAATTCTCATGAAAAATATTATTTCACCACATTACTTCCAAAATTTCTAAAACAAAATAGAATTAGAAAAGTTAAAAAAATGAAAGAAGAAAAAATGTCTGGATATGAAAAAGAAATATATTGCTTAGATAATTTAATCAACCAACCATTTAGTTCACCAATATCTAGATCGAAATACTATCAAAAATATTTTAAAATTAACATTTATTACAATGAATCTATTGATAATATATGTAGAGAGTTTTTAAAAGGAGTTGATTGGTGTTTGCAATATTACTATTTTGGATGTGTTTCATGGGCTTGGATGTATCCATACAACAAAGCTCCTATGATTTCAGATCTTTGTAATTATTTGAATCGAAATAGTAAATACAATATCAACAAAATCAAGTACTTGCCAAGTAAAAACATTTCCATTATGAATCAATTATTATTAGCTGTTCCACCAGTTTATTCTAATCTACTCCCTGTATCATATCAATATCTAATGACATCTAGTAAATCGCCTGTTTCTGAAATGTTTCCTATAGAAAATAAAATAGATACTGATAATAAATATTTATGGTGGAAGTGTGATGTTGATATGCCTATTTTAAATAATAATAGAATTGTTGTGGAAATAAACAAATTAAAATTAACAAAACTAGAAATTATAAGAGACCAAATATTAAAAGCATCTATAAATGAGAAAAAGTAATATAATTAACAAATCAACATTGGATAACTATAACACACATACATTCAAATCTAGATTAGATATCATTAACAAATTGTTTCATAATAACGTTATGGAACCATTGGTTAACACAAAAAATCATTTGACAGAGGCATATATTAATCCTCCGATAAATAAAGATGATGACTATAGCAATCAAAAGAAAGATTTATCTAGTACTAAATATGTGTTGAATAAACAATCAAAAGATTTAGCGTCAATTATTAATAAAACCGGAGCTCGATTAACTTACATCAAAAGTGGAGCAACTGGACAAACGTTTAGAGCAGAAATAGAATTAGAAAATAATAAAAAGTTTCACTTTGCTGTTAAAGTATGTGCTTATCCAAAGAAGAGATATGGTTCATATAAAAATATCAATCGACCTGAAAATGCAGAGATTAGAATTATCAAAGCTCTCAGTTATTTTGTTGTTAGAGAAATGACACCACATATTGTTCTCCCATATATTACATTTGATACTGATATCAAACCTTTTGTTGGACTAGAGAAACATGAAATTGTTGCAAATGATAAAGTTTTTAAAAAATTCATTGAAAATTATCGTAAAGGTAGATTTTTCAATAAAGTATCTATTTTGATGAGTGAATGGGCTAATAAAGGAGACCTTTTAGATTTTGTGAGAAAACATTATTTGGATATTACTCTTTCTTCATGGAAAAACTTCTTCTTTCAAATATTATCTGTATTAGCTATCATACAAACTAAATATCCTGGTTTCAGACACAATGACTTAAAACCTAATAATATATTAATTCATAAAAGAAATGTTAACACCGAAAGAAACAAACGAGTTACCTATATAATTAATAATAAGTCATATTACTTACCAAAAATGCAATACCAATTAAAATTATGGGATTTTGATTTTGCATGTATCCCTGGAGTTATTGAAAATGAAAAAGTAAATACAGAATGGACCTCAAGTATTAATGTTAACCCAGTTCAAAATAGATATTATGATGTGCATTATTTTTTTAATACTTTTTTAGGATTTTTTTCAGAGCAAATAAAAGATGGACATATCCCAAAAGAAGTAGTTGTTTTTATTGATTCAATTGTTCCTGATAAACTTCGAAAAGGTAAATTTTTAGATAAGATTGGTATTATCAAATATCAAAAGAACGGTAAATCAGTTTCTTCAAAAGGAAAGTATATTGAAATATGTTCTAAAAACAGAAGGTTATTGAAAGATATTGAATATACTACACCAAGTGATATTATTGAAACAAATCCATTTTTCAAAGAGTATCGTGTCAAACCTACTCGATCTATTACAAATGGCGGTGGACTTAAAAATAAAACAGTTAATGAAAAAAAACTTAAAAGACATTACATATGTAAATAATTAAAGCAAAATAATATAAGTAAATACTACTTGTATCACATATATCAAACATATAAAATAAAGTAAAAATGCTTCCGGAAATATCTCTCCATCAAAAAAATATTATTGATAGTTTATCTGATTCTAATGTAATAGTTGATTCTGTTGCTGGAAGTGGTAAGACAACTACCAATATGTTCATTGCTAAAAATTTTAGCAATAGCAATATTTTACTTTTGACATATAATTCTAAATTAAAATTAGAAACCCGGCAAAAAGTTAAAGAATGTAATCTCAACAACTTAGCTGTTGATAGTTACCATTCTTTCTGTGTTAGAAATTACTATCATAAATGTTATACAGACAGTGAAATTAAAAAAGTTATTGATCAGAAAATGAAAACTTTACACAAATTTAATTATGATTTAATAATTTTAGATGAAGCACAAGATATTAATAGTTTGTATTATCAATTAGTGGTCAAAATAGTCAAAGATAACAATAGCAAAGAATCCCCTAAAATGTGTATACTAGGTGATAAAAATCAAAGTATTTATGTTTTCAATGAAGCAGATCATAGATATATTACTATGGCTGACAAAATATTTAATTTCAATAAATATTCATGGGTTAGATGTGACTTACCAGTTAGTTTTAGAATAACTGACACAATGGGTTCGTTCATTAATAAATCTATGATTCAGTGTGATAGATTAGATACTTTTAAAAAAAGTAATATCAAACCAGAATATTTAGTTATTCCATTTAATTCACCACCAACTAGTAAACAAGATTTAGATAAAAGACGTTCTGATTTTATTAAATACAGACAAAAATATGAAAAAAATATATTAAAATTAAAAGATGATGCTAGAATAGAATACCCTAGTATGGCTAGTCGAGTGCCTTTGATGAAAAATAAATTAAGAAAAAAATTAAAAAAAATTTATTCTGAATGGACAGAAGAAAAAATAAATGATTATCTAAAAGATGCATTTTGTGATGTGGATACAATTGATATAAAAGATATTAAAGATATTAAAGATATAAAAGATGATCAAGTTCATTTATACAAAGACTATCAAAAACCTTACTTTGTATATCATAAACTATTGGATTGTTTAAAGACATGTCAACCAGGAGATATTTTTATTTTAGCTCCGTCAATCAAATCACAAAAAAATCCAGTAATGCAATTTGAAAATTTCATTAAAAAGAAACATCCAGATTGGCCTGTTTATGTCCCTAATTCAGATGATGAAAAAATATCTGTTGATGAAATAAAAGGTAAAATAGTTTTTTCTTCTTTTCATCAATCAAAAGGAATGGAACGTAAAATAGTTTTTGTTTTTGGTTTTGATGATTCTTATTTTAAATTTTACAATCGAAATGCTGATACTAAAACATGTCCTAATGTTTTTTATGTTGCAACAACAAGAGCTAAGGAAAAATTATTTTTAATACAAACAGAAAATAATAACTGTTTGCCATTTTTAGATATTGATCAATTAAAAGAAACTGTTTCGCTATCTCTTCCTAATAATTTTAAATTGGAAACTGGATTTAGTATTTCTAAAAAAATTAAAAAATCTTATTCAGTCACTAAATTAATTTCACATTTACCATATCATGTATTGGATCAATGTTATAATATGATTAGTAAAACTATTATTAGGAAACCTAGTCAAAAAATTAATATTGTTGGAAGTGTAATCAATTCTAAAAATAAGTCATTACAAGAATCAGTAACAACCATTAATGGTATTGCAATTCCTGCTTATTACCAATGGACTGATCAAGGAAAATCAATTATCTTAGATCGATTAATCGATATTAAAAACTCTTATCGATGGACTGATTTATATTCATCTTCATTTAAAACACAAATGAGAATAGTCAATAAAAAACTAATTGAAATTAAAAAAAACAAAACTATCCAAAAAAATATGCTGTACATAGCTTTAGTATATTCTGTTTACACATCTGGATATATAAATAAATTGTCGCAAATTGATAAATATGATTGGTTATCAGAATCAGTTATTCAAAAATCATTTCAACGCTTAAAGTCTGTGTTATCAAAATCATATCAGATGGAAGAGAGTTTCAATATCAATATTAATAAAAATATAAATGTTTTTGGAGAAATTGATTATGTAGATGATAGTAATGTATTTGAATTTAAATGTGTGAGTCAATTAAAAAAAGAACATTATTTACAATTAGCGGTATATAAATATATATGTAATGAAAACAATCAATACAAATCTCATAATTTTGTTTTGTACAATATTTTATCAGATGAAATGGTAAAGATAGATATCAAAAAGTCTCAGTTAAACAAAATGATACTAATTTTATTAGAATATAAATTATCTAATAATATATTAAAATCAACTGATCAATTTTTGAGCCAGATAGAAGAAATAAAAACAATGTGATTTATTGTTGCAATTTTTAAATTTAATATCATTAATATTTATAAAGATATTAATAATGACCAAACAATTTTCTAATAAAGACGAAATAGACTATTCTGATTTATTGTTTCGTAATAAACTGCTCTATGATTTTTCATATGCATCAACTAAAAAAAAATGTTATAACCATGTCTTAACAACAATCGACAATATTGAAAAAATAGATATAATGGTAGACTGTTATGATATTTCACCTTTTCTAGCTAATAAACAAAAACTAACTGAAAAGAATGTCTTACAAAAAATTATGTTGAAAGATGCAAGTTTTGTTCTAGCTAAATATGGAAATTACTTTAGTGAAAATGACGAAATCAATCATAAAACAGATGTTTATCGTGATGTGAAAATTGCTTTTATTCTGTTCAATAGTTTAGTTAACAATCCACATAAAATGATATTGACTCCACTTGTGTATACTAATTTAAATAGTAGTCAAATTAAAAAATTAACTGGAAAACCTTGTGAAACTAAAAATAATTATTTAAAAGTTTTTGAAAATTATCACAATAATAAATTACTCAAAGACTGTATTGATTTTCTTAATGAAAATACATATACAACAATAATATTTCAAGTTTTGTATATATTATCACAAATTACAACTCAATATAATGATTTTCGTCACAATAAATTAGATTTTGATGCAATTGTTATTTGTGAAAAAAAAACTCCTACAAAGTTTGAAACATATATTGTTGGAGATACAGAATTTGAAGTACCATCACATAATATGTTTCTCAAACTAACTAATTTTGACCATGTATCAATAAAAGAACATAAAATATTGTCGAGTGAAAAAGAAAAAAATTCAGATAATTTATTTTATGATATACATTATTTTTTGAATTATTTTTGTCTTTACGTAACCCAAAAATTAAAGGGAACTCTTCCCGATAACGTTCATCAGATGATACATTCTTTAATACCTGACGAAATATATTCCACTGATATTAATAAATTTTCAGGTTTGGATGAAATTAAATTCAACGAATTGAATCTTCCCATGAAAACAGCTTCACAAATATTGGAAAAAAATATTTTATTCAGGGGATTTATAAAGCCACAAATGACAAAAGAAATATCTTTGAGCAGAAGTGCAAGTAACAGTCCGAGTATGCATAACAATATTAGTTCCATTACACAGTATTCGGACGAACCATTAATGTTAGCAAAAAAAATAAATATTGATAACAAATATATAGATCCAAAATATAGTGAAATGTCGTCAACAAAAAATTATTCATCATACAGAGAATCTAATGATCTTTACGAAGAGTACGGACTTTCTGAAAACGAATTAGAAAAAATAGAAGGTATGGATATGTCATCAGAGTCTAGAATTGAAGCAAGAGAATATTCTATTAAATCAGATGATTCCGATATCGAAGAAGTTAAACGTAAAGCAAAACAAGAAACAGACAGTGATTCAATCAGAGGAGGTTTGTCGCCAAAAAGAAGAAATAAAAATCTTAGACGTAAAAACCTTAGACGTAAAAACCTTAGATATAAAAACACTGGCCACAAAAATCTTAGATACAAAGATAATGCAGAAAGTGAGATCAATGACAGCAGTTCAGATGATTCAGATCGTGAAATGCAAAGAAGAAAACATAGTGAGAGTGAAAGTATAAGTGATAGTGATAGTGATAGCGAAGTATCTTACAAAAAATCACATGGTCATGAATACGATGATGAAGATTCAGAAGACGAGTTTGATATGTTATCATTAGAAAAGAAGTACAAAAATATGAAAAAATCATTGAATGATTCTCAACCTAGTACACAAGGTTCTATGATGCAAAATCCTATGATGCAAAATTCCATGATGCAAAATCCTATGATGCAAAATTCCATGATGCAAAATCCTAACATGAATAATAATTTTCAAATTTCAAATGGAAGTAATTTTATGATGGGAGGATCACAATTAGAAACTCCTCATTCAAAATATTTAAATAAATTACCTGCTAACTATTCAGGTATTTTACCTTCATGGATAAGAGATCGTGTTTCAGATCCATCCATGCAAAATAACATGTTAGGGAATCATCAACAAGATATGAGCTACATGAAAAACAATCCTTCATTTCAATACCATCAACAAAATTCCCATAACCCAGTTCCTTATGTTCCTCACAATAATAATATTATTGATCCATATAATAATAATTATTCAATGCAATTAAACCAATTTGTCAAATCACAAAAAGGAGGAAGTGCTTCTAAAAAAAGTATTACATATAGCTACAATCCGAGTGTTAGTTCTTATGAAAATCAATTAAATTTGAACAAGAAAATACATGAACTCAAAGGAGGTAAGTTTTTTTTTTGAACAAGAAAGCTACATCAAAAATAAATAAAAAAATGAAAGGAGGTAGACCTCTTCCACAATATGTAGAACCTTATATTTCTAAATCAAAGAATGATCCATATATGCCAAAGATCCAAAAACAAAACTACGGTCAAAGAAAAAGGGAAGAATCATATCCAACCAAAGGTACTGACAAAGAAAAGATGGACGAAATTAATAGTTATTTGAAAAATAAAAAAAGTATTTATGAAAATAAAGACAAGCAGCCAATGGTAAACCTCCAAATATATAATAAAGAAGATGAGAAACCAAAATATAAAAGAAATGAAGCATATGATTACATGCCAGCTTATGCAAGGCCAGAAATGTTACAACAAGGATATATAGATGTTCCAAAATTACCAATAGTTAACAAAAATATTATTAATGTTAGCGGAGGTCCTTTAACAAACCATTCTCAGTTAAACACAATTTATGAAGGTATCTTTCCGGAGAGTCAAGTCAATTTATCTTTTACTACTATCAATGAAAGAAAGACCGTCAGACATTTCTTACGTAACGTACTAATCAATAGAACAGATGGAGAAGATAAACCTATTAATGGTTTAGGTAGTCATGGTTTAATGAATTACTTGAAATTTTTAAATTTAAATCCATTAAATAGTTCTATTATCAGTAATAATCCATATCAATCATTACCTGATGATATGTTGATATATGGAAGTTGTTATCCAATTAAATTTGATGAGAAAAAGGGTGAATCTTGTGCTAAGTCTAGTTCTGCTATTAATGTCAGAATATATAGATTAACTGATGACCAATTTAATAGCAGACAGTCCAAATTGTCAAAATATAATCATGATGTATGGAGAGAATTAGGATATTATAATAATATCAACGAAAACATTATTAAAAATAAAATATGTCCTAACTTTACTAATCACTTAATGGACTTTATGTCAACTAATTCAGGTGTTGACTTTGACAGTTTATTAGCTTCTAGAAAAAAAGTTGGAGGAAATAGTGCTGTTAGTGGAACTTACGGAACTATGACAGGTGGAGATTTTCAATTGAGACCATCTAAAGTTATTGAAAAAGTAAGACATCCAAGCACTCAAAATATTAATGTATCCATGGTTGGAGCTGCTCCTGCTAAACTTCCAGGTAACACTAGTAAACATTGCCATGTAATTCTAACTGAATCACCGACACATGCTTTTATTAAATGGGCATCTAGAAAAGTAGAAGCTTCTGGAATAGTTAATAAAGAAATCTATACTGGATTTTTCTCAGATGATGTATGGCGCTCCGTCTACTTTCAAATAGCTGCTGCTTTGTACACTATGCAAAAAGAAAAATTTGCTTATTGGGAAATAACAATTGATAATATATTTATCAAAGAGTTGTCTCATCACGGAAATACACCTAGATATTGGTTATATATTATTGATGGTTTTGAATTTTATGTTCCAAACTATGGTTTTATGGTTGTTTTTGATAGTGTTTACAAAGAAAACGACAAAGCTGGAGAGAATTATAAGATATATTCTAATGAGTTATATGACACCATCAATGACAGTAAGTCCGATGACAATATCGAAGATATTGTATTCGAAGGTTTTAAAAAAATATTTAATGAAGATGTTTTCAGTGATTCCACTTCAACACATGGAGTTATTAAACCAAGTAATGAAATTATTAATTGGTTGAATAATATCAACACGAGTGCAACTAATTCATCGTCAGATAAAAGTATCAAATCATATATGCTAGATAACATGAGTTACTACTTACATAATCGTCTTGGTACATATTTCAAAAAAAGAGAGCTTTCTTATATCAATCAAAGTGGTGTGACATGTGATTTAAAGCCAGGTAAATTATATGCATATTCGCCATTTTTCAATGAATATAAATATGTTATGTTGAAAAAAAAAGTCGGCGGAAATTCAACACAAGTTGAAGTTATCACTAGAAACGATTCTAAAGAAATAATAACTGAAACTGTCGAAGGAGCTAGTTTAAAATCTATCTTCAATCATGTTAAAGTTGACCAATTATCTAATAATGGAAAAGTATTTACTATCAATAATATGATAGAAAAATACATAATTCAATAATTTAACCCATACAAATTTAAAAAATATATTTTCATCATTGTAAATTATATAACAATAATGAATTTTCAAAACTTTTCAAAGATTAACACTGATTTCAAGCCTGCTCAAGAAAAAAATTTCAAAATAAACACTATGACCATGAATGATATTTATACAACTCCTTTTTTAATGACACAAGACCATAGAAAAGATTTCACTAATATGGCAGAGACAGCTCTGAAAGGAATTCATAAAACATCCGATATGAGTAAATTGTACTTTTCGGATGCGAATATGAAACGTCTTCAAAAAATGTTAAAGAAAGCGGTTTTAAAAAAGTCCTGTGGAAAATATAAATTAATTGTTGACCAAGATAGGTCCAGCATGTTAATAGTTATGAAAGCAGTTTATTTAGAACATGCAAAGTTTTTACCTAACCAAATAGTTAGACAAGTTAAGAATTTAAACAATAAAGTAATTCAGGAAATGTTACCTGGAGTACTGTCAAATATAAAACAATATTTTGGTTATTTAGAAGATATCAATACTCCTATTAAACCAATTGATAGACCTATTAATGTTGGGTCGAAAGGACGAACACAATTGCCATCTGTAACTACTGTTTGGAATATGTAATTTTTTTATTTATGCTGCTATTTTGTGAAAGATCAAAATAGTTGCTCTTTTGTTGAGTAAGTCTTCGTGACCTAAACTAGCACCAGTGGTAACTTCAACAACATCTTTAATAACGTTGTCTACTATTGGATAATTTACTGATGAGCCACCTAGCTTACTTAAAGGATTATAATATTTCATAGTGATAGCATTTCCAGTATTATTTTTTCTCGTTTTTGGAACATTAGTAGCGAGATTCTTAGTAGTGTGAAGACGACGAACAGCATCGACAAATACACCAGCTGATGCACCAGTGATAACAGATTTTGAACCTACAGTCGTAGTTTCATCAAATACCGCTGATCTCAAAAGAAATTTATCATCCCCAATTTGCTGTTCTTCCCTAAATTCTATTTCGTTCTCATTAATAGATTCCCATCCTGACATAGCCAAAGGTAATTGTCCAAATAATAAAGGACCTGATTGATTTTGAGAATAATCAATTTTATGTTGTTTTCTATTGATATAATAAATCAAAATATCATTACTGAATAATAATTTTTTCTGTTTAGGAACAATCATTCTATTTTCAACGAAAAATTCAGTTGAATTTAAAGCGTTTTCTACGACAAATGGTGTTTGGGGTGTTTCTACTGGTAATCTCAATGTAACTAACGGTAATGTTGTTACATTTGAAACACCATGAATTTGACTAATATATCCAGCAGTATTTGCAACTGTGTGTGCTCCGTTTGGATTTATTGTACTGATTAATGTTGGTCTTAATGAAAATGCTGCCAATATTCTTTTTAATACTGTACCACTATCTCTAAGATAAGTCATATCCGGAGCATCATAAATTGAGTTTTTACATTTTTCGATCGCGAACATAAATCTTGGTAAATTAGTATTAAAGAATTGTCCATTTCTCATATTAAAAAAATTTTCCCATATCTGTACTTGTAACTCAGATCTATTTTTAAAATCAATGATTGGTTTTTTATCACATCCGATACCAGACACATCCATAACTAAGTTTTTATATAATGAAAAATCTGGTCCATGGATAATAGGTATACCTTTGACAACACATTCCATAACACCCGGTAAACTTCCTTCAACGAAATGTTTTTCGATAATTTCCATTTTATGCGCACCGAGAGCAAAAAGAACTGGGTGAATATGGTTGAAATAATCTAATGTCTTACCAGTTTTTATAGCATTATCATATACTGAATTTATAACAGCAGGACCAATATTATTATCAGGATATGACATGCTTTGAATTATAACTTTATCATGAAGTGGTTTGGTCCCCATATATAATTTTCTAATTTCTTGAACAGTTCCAATATCTTTGTCATCAACATTAAGTTTTCCATTTAAAAACATATCATTGAATCCTAAAATTTTTCCCATTCCAGTCTTAGTAACATCAAATCTTTTATCTTTTAAAGATGCATCTGTCATAGCATAATATAAAAATGCTTGAAAAACTTCATCACCCAACTTATATTTTTTAGCATATTTTCTTGCTTTTTTAACAATGTCTTTGAATTGTAAATTAGAAGGAGCATATCTTGTCATAATAAGTTTTTTGAATTTTAAAGCTCTTTTCATTACATATTCTTTTTGATCCTTGTATTGTGCAAAGATTTTGTCTTTTTTATCGTATCCGTGATCTGCTTTAATATCATGGAGAGCTTCGATTTCTGTCTTACCAGGTTTAATGTACTTTGATACATTTACCTTTTTTGAAGAGCTGGTAGTATTCTTAGGTTGTTCGTTCAAGTTCATTTTAGTTGTATATAATTCTTATAATAAAATAATTTTTATTATCTGAAAAAAAAATAATTTTTAAAGTATTTATTATTTATTATTTACCAAAATTTAGCTCTGTCGATGTATTCTTTTAATATTTTTAATTGTTTTGGTGTTAATTTTTTTTTAACTTTTACTGCTTTCGATTGGTCTATTTTCATAATAGATGAAATGACTGGGGTTTCTAAATTGTATCCAGATGTTTTTTCTGCGCATTTTTCTAAACCGTCATCTTTTTCTAATATTTTTTTAAGTATCTGACTCATGTACATATAATCAAAGATATTTTTATTTTCTATGTAAGCATCGGCTAATTTTATATTTTTAACATTTAATTTTTGTCTTGAGTTAAAGTTGTAATCTTTAATATACTCCATAGAAGCATGACATGTGTTGGTAATATATTTATTGATATAATAAGAAGGAATAGCGCAAGAATACATTCCATATATTTCATTGATCTCCCAATTTTGAGATCCTCTGATATTACTTTCAACTATATTTCCTTTTGAAACAATTCGAGATATTTTTTTTAAAACATCTAATCTTGTTTGAGTATCTTTAATATTGTTATTTACATGTGATAAATAATTACATTGAAACATAAGTGGAAGATTAGAACTATCCAATTCATACTTTTTCATAGTTTGATAAATACTTTCATATTGAGTCAATAAATATTCTGTATTGGTATATAAATTATCACTATGCATTCTGCTTACAGTTGTATATATATAATTTTTGTAATCAGTATAAGTGATTGTCTTTTTGTATTGAGATTTTAAATCTTGTAATGTATTTATCATTCTCCTAATATCATTTTGACAAAATTCTATTATTTTACTAAAAACAAATGAATTCTCAAATAAAATATTTTCTCTGGCAATAATAGTATTAGCAATTGCTATCATTTCTTCGAATTCAGGTTTTGAAACTCTAACTTCCAATGCTAGTTTAGATATATTTTTTATTGCTTTGTTATGTTTGTCATTTCCAATTAATATTAATGGGCACAAAAATGTGTTGTTGATATATTGTTGTAATTGAATTATAAATTTCATTTCTCTTTTTACAGTTATATTTTCTAAATTATCAATAATAATAACTGGGAGTTGTAATTGTTCTGTTGATTTTTTAATAGTTTTTTTAATTTTCTCAGTAGCGTTATCATCACCGTCAATATCAGAATTGCAATTTAATTTTAATTTAATTCTTTTTGGTTCTTTTTTAGCTTTCTTAGTTTTTTTCTTAGATTTTTTAGCAGTTGTATTTTCATTAATAGAAGTTTTATATGTTTTGATCAATTTAATTATTTCGAACGTGTTAATTGAATTTACTAAATCTTCTTGAAATAAATTTTCTTTTTTTTTAGCAGTATCCTTTTTTTTCTTTTTACTTTTATTGTTTTTGACATATTCAAAATTAACATTAATAATTTTGTAATTTAATTCTTTTAAAATATTATTAACTAGGGATGTTTTACCATGTCCATGATTACCTCTAATTAATAAAGAACATGGATGGGGTCTTTTAATTTTTTTCTTACTAAATTTTTTAACAGGGTCGATTGTTTGTCGGTATGACCAAAAATCACTCAACCATTGACAAATAGGTGTTACACAATTATCACCAATAGAAAGTTCTTGATAGTTTTTTGGTGCATGTTTACTAGTCCAAGATTCTATTGGATTGGGTGTTGTGGAATTATTCATTATCGTTTTAATTGACCCCAACTCTTTATGTGATTTAATATAGTATTTTATTTTCAATTTTTAATTAGAAAAAATAAATATTATTTTACGTTTTAGTATAAATACTAATTACTAAAAACATGGATTTTGAAAATAAGTGTATGCTCACATTTGGAATCGCTATCGTAGCTATTGTTATGTTTTCTTGGATACTTTATAAACCAAGCTATGAAAAAATGGAAGTTGATTTTGAATCCAATCCAACTGAAAAAGCACAAGTAGAAATAATCCCTTCTCAAGCAGTTTCTGATATTACAGGTAGTTCTGAAGATATTATGAATGGTCAAATCCCTCCTAACTATTATTATTTAGATGATGGAGCTGACGGAATGTTAAAAATAGAAGATAATATGTGTTCACCTAGTTGTTGTTCTGATACATGGCCGGTTCCTTTTGAAACCAAAAAAGATCCATATATATGTGCAATGAAGAAAAAAGGAGAACTTGTACCAAGTCAATATTTTTGCAATAACTCATATCAAGGAGCTGGATGTTTATGTATGAATAAAGATCAAGCAAAACATATTAGTGGTAGAAAATAAATTTGTCGTTTTGATCAAGAAAAATAATATTAATTAATATGATATAATGTCGTATTCTATTAATAGTGTTGTCTATAAAAATATAGTAGATATCAAAAATGAATATTTAAAATCACTTCAAAGTATTATGTTTCCAGTTATTTATAAAAGTTTCAGTGACATATACATTTATGTTCAAACAAAAGCTACTAAAAATAATGTAATTGATCATGATAAAGCTAATATCTATTTTATCAAAGTATTAAACTCTATGAAATCATTAGATAAAGCAAAAATGAAAATTGAATTGAATAAAATAGAAAAACAAACTAAAAAAAACTATTTTGAAAACTTGCTTAAGGCTGTTTTTAAAAGTTACATTGTTTTGTTGACATTATCCGAAAACCCATCTAATAATAGATTATTAAGAGATAGGTGTTATTTAAAAATTAAACCAATTTATTTTATACAGAAATGTTATTTATTACTTGCAGATCATCTTTCAACTAATCCATATTTATTTTTACATACTGGAAGTGTCAATCAAATTAAAGAAAGTAAAATAAAATTAATGGAAATAATTAATGATTGTATTAGAAATGCTATTAAAATAACATTACCAATGCATATTATTACCAAAGAATATATTAATACAGATTTTCTCAGAAAAGAATCATTGAGAAAAGAAGACTTGTTAAAAAAGAAAATAGAAGTTATTTCAGAACAAAATAAAAAAATAGAAGAAAATAAAATGAGGAAACTAAAATTAAAATCTGAAAATATTTCTACTACTAAACCTAATTTTGTTGAAGAATCTGTTTCTAGTACCAAACTTGCTTCTGTCAAAGAACCTGTGCTTGTCAAAGAACCTGTGCTTGTCGAAGAACCTGTGCTTGTCAAAGAACCTGTGCTTGTCAAAGAACCTGTAATTAAAACTTCGTCTCCAAGTTATCTTCCAATTAGAGGAGGATCACAGCTACCTGAAAAAACATCTATTGAAAAAACATCTATTGAAAAAACATCTATTGAAAAAGATGTTTCTGAAAATAGTGATAACGAAAATATAGAATTTTCATCTGAATCATCTGATGATGTATCTGAAACAGAACAATATTTTAGTAGCTTAGGAAAAAACAAAGAAGATCAAATCAAAGATCAAATCAAAGATCAAATCAAAGATCAAATCAAAGATCAAATCAAAGAAGATAATATATAATCAATATATTATATGAATATCTTTATAATTTGGTTAGTTGTTATTGTTATTGGTATTATTAGCTATTGCTTAATAAAATCAAAAAAAGAATCTAAAAAAAAAGCTGTAAAATATCGTAGATTATTGATAGCTACTATTTTGGGGAGTTTAATTTTATTTGCAGTCAACTATCAAAGCATGGATGATTACAATTCTGAATTGTTGAAAGATATACCTATTGATGATATCAATTTAAAAAAGATTGGAGGGGTTAGTGATATATTAATTAACTTAGATGAATTTTAATAAATTTAATAAGTTAGTATAAGTATACTTGTATTATATGAACAGCTCACGTACTTATCCAAAATTTGACTTATCTACAATTCCATCAGGATCAACTATTGGACTAGTTGCAAAAAGAGAATCTGGTAAAAGTTGGATTTGCAGAGATTTAATAAAGAATTTTTCAAGTTATGGATATGGAGCATGTGTAATAATATGTCCAACCGATAGGGAAGCAGGTTTTTATAAAGAACTTGTTCCAGAATCTTATATTTCTTATAGATTTTCTGAAAATATTTTAGAAAGAATATTTCAAAGGCAGAAAGCAATGATCCGAAAATGTAAAAAATATCTAAAACAAGGGAAGCGATGTGATCCGAGACTACTTTTAATTATGGATGATTGTTTGGCAGATGATGGTGAATGGAAAAAAAGTGTTAAAATGAATGAGATTTTTTTAAATGGAAGGCATATAGGAATCACATTTGTTATTACTATTCAAAATCCGATGGGAATTGGACCTTCTTGGAGAGGAAATTTAGATTACACAATGCTATTAAAAAACGATAATGTTAGTATTAGCAAAAAATTATATGATAATTATGCTGGTGTTTTTGATAATCACAAAGAATTCAGAAATACATATGAAGCGTTAACCAAAGACTATAGAGTTATGGTTATCAATAATAAAAAAGTTCATTTACCAAAAGAAAAAAAAATTGGATGGTACAAAGCCAATAATCATATTCCGGGAGGCGAAAAACTATTCAGTAAACAATACAATAGATATCATGAGTTGAATTATAATAAAAAATGGGAAATTGAAGAAGATATCAACAAAGGAATGTTACTACAATGAATAACTTAATAATATTTTATGTCTGTCTTTTTATTACATTCGTGTAATAAAATATTCGTCTATCTTTTGCTGCTTTTCTGTATCATATGATCTAACACTATCAACCCATGGACTTGGTTGTTTAAACATACTATCAAAAATAATAGATACATCATCGATTTCATCTATATTTCTTGGTATGTATTTATATTTAATTTTTTGTTCAGGTCGCAAAGTTAATAACTTCCATATCCCAGCACTTATAAAAAGTAAACTGAATATAGTTGTCAAGATAATTAAAATTTTCAAGATCATGTTATAATTAAAACATTAGATCTTTGTACATTTTTTTGGTTGTTTCAATATGACTATCTAAATCAACATCTTTTGATTGATCAACATCTTTTTTGATCAATTCACTTGTGTCAATAGAACTAGTTGTTGATTTTTGAAGTGCTTTTTGATTTAATCTTTTCCTAATAGCTTGTTTTTTAATATCTCCAATATCAGTGACAGGTTTTTGAGGTCTTCTTTTAATATTAATTTTTCTTTGACGTTGATGCATAGCAGCTTTAGCATTATTTTCGTCATGTGCTTTCATTAAATCATTTAATTCTTTTTGCTCACTTCCATATTCTTTTTTAATATTTGGATTGCTAATATCTGGGTTCCATCCAATCCATTTCCCAATATCACCAACTAAAATATCACATGAAGGATCTACCGATCTTAATGTTTCAACATGTTTTTTTGCTTCGTCCATCGTTTGATAAGCTCCTCTAACTTTAATAGCTCGAGTATTACAATTCATAATACCTTCTGGAGTTGCAAGAGAAATAGAAAAATATTTAGCTCCACTAAAAGGTTTGTCTTCTGGTAAATAGTCAATAGTTGATGTATTATTATTCATTATATATTTTATTATATCATTATTATTTTTACTATATATCCGCATATAATCTAAAATCATTATCTTTTTTTATTATCTTTTTTTATTAAATATTGGCGATGGATAATATTCCCATTTTAATTCTTTACAAATATCTTTCCATATTTTATCCTGTTCTCTCAATTTTTTAACACTTTTTAAAAGAGGAAAACTCTTTTTTAAATTGTCTTTTCCAAGTAACTCAAAAAATTTAAAAAAGACATAAGAATAACTCAAAAAGTTTATTCTATCTTTTGGTTTATGTTTTTCGAATGGATCTTGTATTTGCTTAAACATATTAATTAAAAGTTGTTTAGTTCTTTGATTTATATTTGGAGGAGATACTTTTGCTAATTTGCAAATAATAAATGTCGAATGTTTGTAATGTTTTTTTAATTTTAGTTTTTTGAGTATCTTTTTAATGTAATTTAATTTCAGAGATGGTTTTCCTAAAAATTCAAAATTAGTGTAACCTAATTTATTTAACTCTTTGATAATTAACTGATAGTCTTCTTTGGATATATCAGTTGATTCTTTTCCTTGAAATTGCGAAATACGTTCTTTAAAATGATTAATTCTTTGATAAGAATGAGATGGTTTATCAGGAACTTTTTCTTTATAACTAGGTCTTTCAGAATCAACAATTATAAATTCAGAATTACCACATTGATTACATAATAACATTCCTTCGGATGCTAATAAAGTTTGTTCGTTGCTGCATATACTACATCCAGAAACAGGCGAGTCTTTGATACTTTCAATAGGTTGGTAATCTGGGTCTACTAATAATTTATATTGGTGAATATAATTAATTTTTTGAGATGATTTTACTTTTGAATAATTTAGAAAAGACCTAATGTCATTTGTCTTTTTATTTTTTTTAGTTTTAGGTTTTTTTGATTTATTGATAGTATTTGAACTAGATACACTATGATTTAATTTGTTTTTAGATTGATAATAATCGCTCAATATATCTTTTGTTAAATATAAATATTCTAATTTTTCATTGCCTGATTCAATATTATCTACTTCATTTTGTATCTTTTCTAAATTATCTCTAATAGAATTTCTTTTAGCAACATCGTTTTGATCAAAAATATAATTGTCAGTTTCTATTTTTTTATTTAATTTATCAATTTGCTTTTTGTAAGTTTCTATTTTCTTTTTTTGCTTAGGTAAATTTTTTATCTGATCACTAAAATATTTCATCTTCTTTTTGTGGATGTCATCTAAAGAACTCATGTCTTTTACTTTTTTGAAATTTCTTGATTTAACTTTGAACATTTTTGTATAGCTGCTTTTGTAATAATATAGTCAATATCTTCTTGTTTAATATTAAGTAGATATATTATTTCTCATTAATATAGTTATGGCAGGTGGATTACTAGACTTGGCAAATAATAGTTCTGAAGATGTGTATTTAACAAACCAACCTCAAATTACTTTTTTCAAAGTAGCATTCAGAAGACATACTAATTTTGCAATGGAAACTATCGATACCGCTTTCAATAATGAAATGACTTTTGGATCATCAGGAACAGTTACTTTCAAAGATCAAGGAGATTTAATTAATAAGATGTATTTAAAAATAGTTTTAAATAGTGTTAATCCAGAAGGTAATAATTTTGCATGGATAAGAAGATTAGGGCATGCAATAATAGACAATATTACTATTGACATTGGAGGAAAAATAGTTGATCGTCTTACTGGAACATGGTTAGATATTTGGTATGAGTTATCCCATAAAAAAGATCATGAAAGAGGATATGATAATATTATTGGCGATATTCCCAAGTTAACTACTTACGATACTAATATTAAACCATCACATACTCTTTTAATTCCTTTACAATTTTGGTTTAATAGGTTTATGGGACTAGCTCTTCCTTTAGTTGCATTGCAGTATTCATCAATTAATATTAATGTCACTTTAGCTAATTTAAATAGCCTTATTATTAAAGATGATAATTTCAATAATAATTTAGTTACTATATCAGATGTCAGTTTATTATCTAATATTGTTTATTTGGATACTGAAGAAAGAAGGCGTTTTGCTCAATCAAGTCATGAATATTTGATTGAACAGTTACAATTTAATGGAGAAGAATTCGTAACTAATAATTTAAATCAGTACAAATTAGGTTTTTTCTTTCCTTGTAAAGAACTTGTATGGGCTGTGAAAGATGGAAATTATACGACCGGTGAAAAGTTTTTATATTATACACATTTAGATCAATGGGATATCAGTGTTTTTAATGAAGCTGCTAAAAAATTATTGAAAGAAAGTATTTCTATAAACTTTGATCCGAGTGTTATTACTGGTCAAACATGGGTATTAATTGAACCAACTAACATATTTAATTTTAACAATGTTAATATTACTAATAATTCATTATCTAATATATGGTTTAATGAAAACAGTTTAATATTTCAAGGTCAAGAAAATAATGTTAATTACAATAGTTTAATATCTGCAAATATAGAAATTAATGCATCTCAAGAAATCATTTACAAAACTATTGATGCAAGTAATATTACCATTAGTGATTTGAGTAGACCTATCAGTTCATTAGTTGATACTAGATATCAAGCAAACGATCCTATTGTGTATCAATTTAATAATTATGGAACTAGAATTGATGGGACTGGTGATAGTTTAGAGAGTGCGTTGTTAAAATATAATGGGATTAATAGATTTGATCGTCGTGATGGAAGATTCTTTAATATATTACAACCATACTATTATCATACTAATATTCCAAAAAAAGGTATTTACACATATTCTTTTTCAATTTATCCAGAAGAATATCAGCCATCAGGTGTATCTAATCTTTCCGTAATTGAATCTATTTTCATTTTATTTAATTTTAACCAAGAAATAGTTAAACCAACTTCAAGATGTTTTATTTTTGGAAGAAATACTAATATATTAAGGTTTTTTAATGGATTAGCGGGAACAGCTTACAACTTTACATAATATTAGTGCGTTATTGAAATTCTGGTATATTTAATAAGTATCCGACATTAAGTGTTTTATAAAAATAGTGAATTGCTTTTTAATTTTCGTTATTTATAGTAGAAATGGGCGACTCTGTATAAATGTATAAATTTGATATAGAGAAATATATAAATATAACATTTTCTAAATTTTTTTATGATTGTCAATTATATAACTAAACAATGACCGGTGGAATCTTTCAACTTGTAGCTTACGGATCCCAAGATGTATACACAACAGGTAACCCTGAAATCACATTCTTTAAGACTGTTTACAGAAGACATACAAACTTTTCAATGGAAACAATTGAACATCAATTTAGTAGTTCACCAGATTTCGGTAGAAGATCACATGTTAAAGTTGATAGAAACGGAGATTTAATTAAAGAAACATATCTTAGAGTAGTATTACCAGAAATTACTCCATCAGATAATGCAAAATTCGGTTGGATTAAAAGATTAGGTCATGCTTTGATTAAAGAAGTTGAAGTTGATGTAGGAGGATCACAAATTGATAGACAATACGGTACTTATTTGGATATCTGGTATGAATTAGCAAGATGTGCAGGAGACCAAGAAAGAGGATATGAAAAATTAATCGGAGATGTTCCTGAATTAACTGAATATAACGGAGAAGTAAAAGATTCAAAAACTTTATATATCCCATTAAAATTCTGGTTTAATGAACATGTTGGATTAGCATTACCTTTGATTGCTTTACAATATCACGAAGTTAAATTTAATTTTGAATTCGACCAAGCAAGAAAATTAATTGTAGCAAATGAAATCTTTTTAACAAATGATATCAACCAAGTAAAATTACAAGGAGTTAGTTTATTGATTAACTATATTTACTTAGATCAAGAAGAAAGAAGAAGATTTGCACAAGTAGGTCATGAATATTTGATCAACCAAGTACAATCAAGTACTATTGCATCAGTAACATCAAAGAATTACAAAACTAAAATTGATTTTAATCATCCTACATCAGAATTATTCTGGGCTATGAAATTAGGTTGTTATACTGAATCAAAAGCATTTGTATTTTATACACATAAAAATGACTGGGAAGCATGTGGAGGATGTGGTGCTCTTGATAGAATGGCATTAAAGATTATTAAAGAATCAATTGTATTATTAGATGCAGGTGATGTAGGTCCACCTGAAATTCTTCCAGAAGATCCACCTGCTGATGGAACATGGCAATTATTTGCACCTGGTGCAGATGCTGCTACTATCAACGGAAAGATTTCAGTTGTTAATAACAGTGCTGATAGAAATCTATATGTTAATACAGAATCACTATTAGTTAAAGATGTTGCGGGATGTGTAGATGGATATTCATTAACAGGAAAGATCACAGCAACTATTGTTGTTGCAGCTGATAACACTGTATCAATTTCTGATGTATCAACAACATTAACTGTTAGAGATGCAAGTATTTGTCTTGATGACATTTGTGATACTAGAGCAACAAGAGACGATCCTAGAGTAAATCAATTTAACAACTACGGTTTATTAATTGATGGATCAGTTAACCCTATTACAACTGGATTAATTCAATTTAATGGTACTGATAGATTCAAACCTCAAGATGCTTCATTCTTTAATTATCTTCAACCATTACAACATCATACTAACGCTCCTGCTGACGGTATCAATGTTTACTCATTTGCTCTTCACCCAGAACAAATTCAACCAACAGGTTCAGCAAATCTTTCAAGAATTGACACAACTCAATTAGTATTGACAGTAGAAGATAGTACTAAGAAAACTGGATTACCAGATCTTAGAATTTACGGTAGTGATAATAAACTTTATGTTTTTGGTAGAAATAAAAATGTATTCAGAGTTATCTCAGGTATGGGAGGTGTTGCATATTCAAGTTAAATTGATTAAAGCAAATTGAAAATACTAAAACAAATTTTATAAATTAAATTTAATTGAAACAAAATTAAATTTTTTCAAATTTTTTTATTACAATATGATATAACTATAAATATGTCAAAACATGGGTCAGAAATTAATTACATTCATAACTGTATCACTCGTGATAAAGTAAAAGGAACTGTTCATGAAGAAGCTATTTACTCAGGAACAAAAGGTGTTACTATCAAAATGTATAAAAAAGATGGAGATAAAAAACATAAAATCACTATCAAAGGATCACCAAATGATACTTATAAATTAATTGTTCATAAAGATGACAAAAAAGAAGAAAAGGATTTAGATAAAAAAGCAATGAAAGAATATGTTAAAAAGAATTTACCATTTGCTGCTAAATTCGTTAAAGATATAAAAGGAGGAGATATTTCCAAATCAGCTTCCGAAATTGTTAAAAAAGTTTCTGGAGGAAAAACTAAAACTAAAAGAAAGAGTAAAGCTAAAAAGGCTAGTAAACCTAAAAGAAAGAGTAAACCTAAAAAGGCTAGTAAACCTAAAAGAAAGAGTAAACCTAAAAAGGCTAGTAAACCTAAAAAGGCTAGTAAACCTAAAAGAAAGAGTAAAGCTAAAAAATCTAAATCAAAAAAATAGATTTTATTTTAAATTATTTTAAAAAATACTACCAATAAAATGTTTTATTGACTATTTTTTAACGCCAAATATTTCATTTTGTATTTTTTGTATTTTTGTTTGTATATGTCTTTGAGTGATCCACTTCCACCTTTTAAATTAATCATTTTTTTTTTTTTACTCTCTGCAATAATATTGTCGTATACTGTTTCATTAATATAATAAGAAAGATCTCCATCGTAAAGTTTTATAATCGAAGAAAGACCATCTTTCACTAAGTTTAATATAGCAATTTTCGAACTATTGGATTTTTCAAATTTAACAGTAATTGCAGCTAATGTCAAAAGTACGATAGGTAATCCCGAAAGTATGGTAGGTGTCGTCGTGTTTATTTTAAAAATTTGTTTAAAATTGTTTATAAATCTATTTTTATTAAAAAAAAAAAGGAAATTTTTATTATCAAAATCCTTACTAACATCCTTGAATTTAAGATAGGTGTTATCTTTTTTTTCTATTTTTTTAGTATGATATAAATTATAATAAGTTTCAACTGCCTTTTTTAATTTTTCTATACTATAATCACATTTTGGGTCTTTTGAAATTTTACTACATAACTCTTTAATATTAATTTTCAGTTTTATAAAGATTAGTGATCTAGTAATTCTATTTACATCTATATTATCTGGCTTAAAAATCTTTAATAATTTTGATATGTTACGCATTATTATAAGACTATTTGGATATGGCATTGTTTTCTTTTCAATGATATCATCAACTAGCAATCCTAACATGTTTGAAGTGATTATTTCTGGAGTTGTGTCTTGTCCAATTTTAATATCTTTAATATTTCTAAAAACACTATTCTTTTTTGAGTTTTTAATGTGTTTGTTAATGTGTTCGTTAATGTGGTTGTTCAATAAATTTACATCGCATTTCAAAGTTTTATTTAAAATGTATTCAGTTATTTTATGTTTCAGCTTTAATAATTCTGTTTTGCACAATGAATCTTTTTTTAATAGAATGTTCAAATTTGTCACGATTTTATCGAACATGTCATCATACTTAGTATCAGGAAATTCAACATGTGCAACGTCTTTTTTTTTTTTCTCAATATCTTCTTCTTCTTTTTCCTCCTTAGCATCTACTGCTTCTTTTTCTCCTTCTTCTACTCCTTCTTCTACTCCTTCTTCTACTCCTTCTTCTACTCCTTCTTCTACTACTACTACTTTTTTTACTTCTACTACTTCTTTTTCTCCTTCTCCTTCTTCTTTTTCTACTTCTTCTCCTTCTCCTTCTCCTACTACTTTTTTTACTTCTACTACTTTTTTTACTTCTACTACTTCTTTTTCTACTTCTTTTTCTCCTTCTTCTTTTTCTACTTCTTCGTCTCCTACTCCTACTACTTTTTTTACTTCTACTTTTTTTTCTTCTACTACTTCTTCTCCTTCTTCTCCTTCTCCTACTCCTACTACTTTTTTTACTTCTACTTTTTTTTCTTCTACTACTTCTTTTACTTTTTTTTCTTCTACTTTTTTTACTTCTACTTTTTTTACTTCTACTTTTTTTTCTTCTACTACTTCTTCTTCTCCTTCTTCTCCTACTACTTCTTTTTCTACTTCTTTTTCTCCTTCTTCTTTTTCTACTTCTTCGTCTCCTTCTCCTACTCCTACTACTTTTTTTACTTCTACTTTTTTTTCTTCTACTACTTCTTCTCCTTCTTCTTCTCCTTCTCCTACTCCTACTACTTTTTTTACTTCTACTTTTTTTTCTTCTACTACTTCTTCTTCTCCTTCTTCTCCTACTACTTCTTCTTCTCCTTCTTCTCCTTCTTCTCCTTCTTCTCCTTCTTCTCCTTCTTCTCCTACTACTTCTTCTTCTCCTTCTTCTCCTTCTTCTTCTTCTTCTTCTTCTTCTTCTTCTTCTTCTTCTTCTTCTTCTTCTTCTTCTTCTTCTTCTTCTTCTTCTTCTTCTTCTTCTTCTTCTTCTTCTTCTCGTTGTTTCTTCTTAGCATTAATAATGTTTATTGATTTTTTTCTCGAAATTTCTAAACTTTTTTTTATTTCTTCGAGCGTTAATAAATCTGAATAAACTAAAGAAATTTTTTTTAGTTTATCTATCATTTCAATAAATTCATTTAGAGGTTTTAGATTATTTGTCAATTTTAAAAAAATACTTTTATCTGTGTTTGTTATTAAAAAACTTTTTTCAATAAAGTTTTTTAAAAATCTTTTGTGGATATCAGAAATAGATGGACTCTTTATTCTCATAAAATTTAAGTTATTCTATATTATATAAAATTATTGAATTAATTAAAATTTTTCTTTATCTTTAGATATTTTTCTTTGTATTTTCTATATTTTTTCTCGTATAAATTATTAGACAATCCTCTTTTTTTACCACCACCTTCAACAGTTTCTTTTTTTTTTGATACTTTTTATGTAATCTAAAAAATCATTTGCTGAAGAAATGTATTTTTTTATATAATTCTTTTTATTGTTTATTTCAATTACTTTAAAATAATCAAAGTAAACATTCTGTAAATATGTTTTCAAAGTATCGGACATGGTTTTTAAAAACACTCCTTCGGAAGCATTGCTTATTTTTAAATATTTTTTTAGTTCATCTAAAGTCAAGTCTAATTTACACTTGGTGGGCAAGAATAAAATATATGTTATTATCAGTGTCATGGTACTGAATAATATTTTATTCTTATCAAATAGTTCATTATATATTTTTTTCATCATAGTATTAATATCATTTAGACTAGCATCGTCAAATATATCAATATCTGTTTCTTCACATATAAAAATTTTTTCAATGTCACGTAATATAATAATCAAATTCGCGTAACATAATAGTTGTTCTTGTGGTAATGTTTCTATACCATCATACAGTGACGCCTTCGTTATATTTATTTTTTCCGTTATACCACGGGCAGATGTCTTAATTTCCTCGATGATAGCAATGTCTTTCGAAATTTTTTTCTTTTCATGCATAACCGAACTAACATCCAAATCTTTCATAATTCTTTCAATAAATTTGCTATTATTTACGTTAAAAATGTACTGACCTGGATTATGAAATGTTTTAATTAAATTGTCATAATTATTTTCCATAAAAGCTTTCATTGCACTAAATAAATATATTAGTTCTATTGAAAAAAGAATTCTGTCATCGTCTGATAAAAAACCTATACCAATTTTGTTTTTTATCTCTTTTAATAAAATTGAAAAAGATTTTAAGCCTCGATCGCTACTAGCGATTTTTAGTTTTTTTTAGTTCCAATTTTACTTTTTTTATCATTTTTTCTAATTCGTCTGTATAATTAAACTTTAGATTGACAAGGTCGATATTGTCAATATTGTTAATAATTTCTTTTACTTGTCCTTCTTGATCTTGTTGTTCCGTTGTTTGTTCTTCTTTCTTTTCTTCTTCTTTCTTTTCTTCTTTCTTTTCTTTTTTTACCTGTTCTGATAATTTTTCTATATTGTCATTGTCTGAGATTTTCGTTTCATCTTCAGACTTTTTATAATCATCACCAATTGTTTTTTCGAGTTCTTCGAGTTCTGTGATTTCTTCTTTTTCTTCTTCTTGGTTTTTTACTTCTTCGGCAAATTCATCTTGTTTTTTTTTATTAATACCACTACTATCACTGTCATTATCACTATCATTATCACTATCATTATCACTATCATTATCACTATCATTATCACTACTAACACTGCTACCACTACTACCACTCACTAAAGCTTTTTCTACTTCACCGATTTTAAGTGCATCAGAATAAATTAAAGAAACTCTTTTTAATTTATCTAACACCTTTTTTGCACTATCTATATTATTTTCATTTATTATTTTTTTGAATTCAGCTTTATCACTATGTGTAATCAAAAAACTTCTATTAATTAGATTTTCGATAGTTTTAATATTATCTGAAGATAATACTTTAGCTGACATGTTAAATTTCTGTTA
>Ga0307980_1000070_pt1 | contig 49585 bp, 86 predicted proteins | sample OrgLakmetage1060_FD_201817 | JGI IMG/M metagenome (GOLD analysis project Ga0307980, IMG submission 201817) | Saline water microbial communities from Organic Lake, Antarctica - #1060 | ecosystem: Environmental > Aquatic > Non-marine Saline and Alkaline > Saline | place: Antarctica: Organic Lake... | reverse complement strand
CCAGATCACGGCCCAGATCACGGCCCAGATCACGGCCCAGATCACGGCCCAGATCACGGCCCAGATCACGGCCCAGATCACGGCCCAGATCACGGCCCAGGACCCGCGCAGATCACGGCCCCTCACGGCCCAGATCACGGCCCAGATCACGGCCCAGGACCCGCTCAGATCACGGCCCAGATCACAGGGTCTGTGATCGAATTACAGTGGCACTGTAATATTTTTTCGGTGATCTGTTTTTACGATTTCCGCGCTCACCATCTGCGCGGGTCCGGTTTTATCCGCCCCCAACCCCCCTAATTTTACTCTCCAGCTTACTCTAAAAAACACCTCTCAAATACTCTGAATAAGGGTAATCCCTATGTTTTATATACTCAGGGTTAACTACCCGGCTTAAAGGAAGGCTCGCTGGCGCGAGCGGTCTAACAGCACGTAGAAAACCCCCCGATGCCCCGTCTAAAACCCCCCGAAAATAGCCCCATCTCTAAAATAGGCTCCAAGTGACTAGAAAATAGGGCATGGTCCCTTATCGTCCTTTATCGTCCTTACAGTCGTATCCTTATTTGTTTTACCGTACGTGCCTGTGGTAGTATCTCGGTATGGGCATCTTTAACCACCTACCAGCTTGGGCCTACCTTTATGCAGTGGAGTATGGTCCGTGTGATGTAAGTAGGCAGATATCCTGTGATAACCCCTTCGATGCTTACAACTACGCACGTGATGTGGATAGGTGTCCCCGTCAAGATACTCGGAAAGCAACCTGTAAAGACCCGTGTTTCGCTTTCCGGTATGCTCGTGACGTAGACAGTTGCGCGGACCCCTTTCATGCTTACCGTTATGCCTTCCTTGTGGATAGGCACCCCCGTGACGATACCCGTGCCGCAGCTAGTAGGGATTCTGAGTGGGCGTACATGTGCAACGACGGATACGACTGCGGATAGGTAAGGCTACGTTATGAACCCAGACGATCTACACGCCCTTCTAAGGGACTTCGTGGTCCGTAAGCTCCCCTACTACTCAGAGAGGTATCCTACGCTACGAGACATGTCCGTGGTGGCTCACGAGGGTAGTTACGCAGTCCATGTTACCCTTGGTGGTGATACGGGATTCCCTGACACGATACCGGTCCGTGGTATAATGGTACCTACCGTGGTAAGGTAGGGATGTACTTGGTGTACTTGGGAACGAGTAAACCGTTCATTAAGAGAGAGGACGAAGATGGGAACACGAGCAGATTTTTACGGGGGCATTGGCCCGGAAGCCGAATGGGTAGGTTCGATTGCTTACGATGGCTACCCGGATGGTGTTATTGCTGACTACAAGACCGACGTGTCGACTGAGGAGCAATATCGTGCGCTCATTACTATTGGGTGATACGAATCATGCGACATTGCCTGCGCAAGGTTGGCCGTGGCCGTGGGAGGATTCTAGGACGACCGACTACGCCTATGCCTATACCCCTAAGGGCATCATGGTCTCTTTATACGGGCATGGTTGGGTACACTTGGACGAGTGTCCGTCTGGGGAATGGGACGATACGAAGACCGCCGTGTTCCCGGATATGTCTGACCGTAAGGCCGTGGCGACAGGTGGACGTTCTGGCCTGTTGTATCAAGATACCTGTCGGAAGAGACGGCGTGAAAGTTTTGATAATCCTTTAATCCTACCTGTGTGAAGTAGCACACTTCACCTTCAATGTCACCAAACCTTAAGGAAAATTAAATGTCAGACAGAAAGAGAGAATTCATGAACTCGCGTGCAGCTGGTGTTCGAGACAAACTTATTCGCCTTGGTTCAACCCATCCTGAGCTTCGCCCGCACATCCGTCCCGTGCTCGCAGAACTTGACGCAGAAGCCGCGCATAGCTCTTCCCGCACCGCCGCTTATAGCGATGACATCATTGATCAGGTCATCGATCGGATGGACTTCTACAAGGTCTACGACAAGTTCGTCGATCAAGAAGACCTCCGCGAGCTTCTTCTCGAAATCTTCGAGAAACTCGCGAAGGAGTTGGAACCTGACCGTAGAGTCAAAGGGGCCCTGAACCGTCTGATCAACATTGTCAACGGTCGAATCAATGACGGTGACATTCGGGATCAGGCAGCAAAGGCCGCTGCTCTGCTGGGAGTGAGAATCCCCTCCAGCTTCTGGTACTGAAAACCCCCTTCAACTTCTAAGGAAAATCAAATGTCTAAAACCCATCATCGCGAACAACGTTACGGGAATACCATGTCAGATCAGGGCATCAACTTCGCTTACCCAAAGGCATTTTCTGCGGTAGAATCCCCCAGCATCATTGCGAAGGGCATCGTCAAAACACTCAAGGGCTGGATGCGTTAAGTAAACCCTTCTGAACTTGAAAAGCCCCAAGCCCCTTATACGGTTTGGGGCTTTTCTCTTTGAGGTTCTTCCTGTAGACTGATGACCTCTAAACAGGGAGCTAGCATTGTACATCTCACTCGCACTACTCGCTTTCGACAAAGGTGGGAATCCCCACCTCTTCAAAGACCTACCCCTCCTAGAGCATAACCCCGACAAGAAGTGGGAGTGGGCAGTTGTGTGTTTGCGGATGCCGACACCTTCTTAGGACCGGTGTATCTGGTCAATGAGAAGGGTAAGACGTACATTCCAGAACCGACTGAGATCGTCCACTACAAGTCCTATAGCTGGAGCCTACCCTGCCACTCGACGCAAGCCGGGGAGCGTACCAGTGAGACAGAAGACGTTCGAGTCTGCCTTGAAGAGGGGGTGGTCCGCATCGTCCCTAAGCTCAACTCACACTCACTACACGAATGGGACTTCAAGTGACCGACGACCAACTACATGCTATCCAAGCCTTGGCCAAAGAACTGATGGAGGCTGGGGACAGAAACACTCTTATTGACCTTGAGGGCTACTTTGAAGACCACAGGCGAGCTTTATGGGCACGAGAACGGGGTCACGGCCAAGATGCTGACATGCTGGTCAAGCGCGCGCAGGATACTTTAGCGAAGATTCGAGAAGTGAGCATCACTGAGGCAGAGTTAGAAGAGGGGGTAGGTTGACACTCTGTCGGCTCCGTTGTAAGGTCCTAAGGACCACGTGTTGTGGGGTAAATAGATCACACCAAACGGAACAGCAAATGACACGACCCATCTACGAAACCGACGCCAATCTGGAAGATCAAGCCCGCATTATCCGGCCTTACTGCAAACGATTCGGGTATGAGGCTGTAAAGACAGAAGACCTTGAGCGGGCAGACTACACCCTGACCTTTCAAGGGGAAGCAGTCGCAGTGGCAAAAATGAAGCGGAGGCATATCCGCTACTTTGAGCACAGCACAATCCTCCTCAGTACCCAGAAGGTCGAAGCCCTCTTAGCAGAAGACCTCCCCGCTATCTTCATTGTCGGGTTCAATAACGGTATTGGGTGGGTCCGCCTTACTCAAGACCATCTAGACACGTCGGTTATGGGCGGTCGCACGGTCGCTACCCTTGATCAAGGTGATATTGAGCCTTGCTGCTACATACCCCTCTCAAACTTCACTGGAGTAACCGCACAGGATGGCCTTATCCGGTCGGACTCTCCTTACGGTGACGATGAGATTCAAGTGGGCATCCCTCTAACGGCGGCTGATCTGGTAGTCAAGGTCAGCCTTGACTAGCTTTTTGCCCCCTACTCAATAAGGTGGAGATTGCGAAGGCGTCGAAGCACGATGCGGGTTTGAAAGGCACCGAGTCCGCTTGCTTTGGCAATCTCGGCAGGGGTACGTCCACCGCTGCAAAGTTGGAGTACGACTTCATTCTCGTGCTTAATCTTGGCGAGTTCTTTCCACATAGTGCTTGGTTTGGTCTACATAGGTGTATACCCTACCACCACTTCCCTCTCAAAACTTTCGATAATTTGTTTGTAGTGGTGGAGGGTAGGAAGTTAAACATCTCATTAGGAGACCTACATGTCTGATCTTAGAAACCAAATCATCAAGTTGGCACACGATAAGCCGGAGCTTCGTTCCAGCCTTTTACCTCTTTTGAAAGAGGCAAAGCAAAGGCTGGGTGATAGTGGCGCGATCTCAGAAATGCTGGATGCTTACGCTTACGTGAAAAGCATCAAAGCAAACTCGTGGACGTCCGTTGAGAGGAACCTCAACGAGGCCGTGAGCTTACTGATGCACGCCAAGAGAAAGGCGGATCACCGCCATGCGTCCAATACAGCGGACCGTATGATTGATTATGTGGGTCGGGCGCTCACACAGATAGAAGGGGAAATCAACGCCACACCACTAGACCAGTGGGGTGGGATTCCTGAGTATAGTTTTGCGACCGACATCGACCAACTGAAGCAGAACATTGCAATAGACATCCATGATGTTATTTCTACCCTGATAGGCGAAGGGGTTCCGTTGGACCCGTCTCTAGAGGCTGAGGTCCAGTCGGTGAAGCTCCCCGGCAGATTCCGATGGCACATGCTCAAGTAAGCAGCCGATGTTACAGAGGGCAGAGTCTGTCGAAAAGGCGTATAGGGATATGGTAGGGTAATACGCGCTCGGAACTCACTCATCTTCCGCAAACTTTTCCCTGAACATTCGTTGAACAAATGCTGGTGCAAAGGGCCTGTCCTTATAAAGGGCAGGCCCTTTGCTTTTAGGGGCATTGTGACCTAAGCTGGTGCTCTACCCTCTCGGAGAGGTGACATGAGCTTGGCGACAGGCATGAAGATTAAGAAGATTGCCGCCTCCCACGGCACTATTCTGGGCATTCTGGCCGAGATATACCACCGATACCCTACTTACAGCTTCCTCTTAAGTGAGGACGCGCTCGTCCTCTATGACGACGATGTGGTAGAGATAGGCACCGTGGTGAAGCCTAAGGGCGGGACGGCAGTGGTGGAGTTTAAGAAAGAGTTCCTGCGACGATGACTTAACGGAGGTTAAAAGATGACTACTTACACAGTAGAGATTTCAAAGGGAGATATGTCTAAAGTTTTCTCGGGCAGGCCTACTCATTTTACAAAAGGCTGGCGCGCGCCATTTCGATTTACAAGCAGCGAGGGGGGGTGGACATTTATTCTTTGGGAAGAGGGAGGTCAACTGGTCGGCACAACCCTTGTGGGTGAAGAGACGTTTCGACCCCATGTGGGGGAATGTGGTGTTCTTCTTATGCCAAGCATCTCAGAAGAAATCATCATCAAAATTACAGGCTATTACAGAACGCGATGAGCATAGTTCGGCACTATTTTGCCGGTTTAAGGCCCTTGGAGCCTATTTTTCGGCACTATCTTGCCGGTATCCGTTGTAGGCGACACCTGAGATGAACGCTTGCCCGTTTAGGGATACCATCCCCACAGCATACTTGCACCGGATGGTGGCTAACCACTGCTCTTTCGTGGCCCCCGTGTTACCAAATGCTGAAGCATTGTTGTCTTCTAACCATTGCGCCAGTTCCTCTTCTTGACCCACCTTAAATGCCGGGGATAGGGGCGTCCCTTCCGAGGTGCTTTCGTACATGACAATATGCGTTAGAACAGAAGAAATAGAGGATTTCTACAGTGGGTCTTTTGAGGAATACTACGGGAAAAGGCCAAACCCCTGCCACTATACAAAGGTGCGTCTCGGTGACCTCGTCCCATTTGGCTACCTCACTAGCTAGATTGTTTTGACGGGTCTGGAGGCTTAGGGTATATTCAAGTAGACCATAAAGCAAGGACAGTAGACATGATTATTGGTGAGACAGTAGAAAGAGTGCTCCGCACAAGCGGCCCGTTACAGTTGTTAGCAATCATGGACCGGACAGAAGAGGTCCGGGGAGGCTACCTTGTCCTCACTGAGAAAGTGAACTACTACAAGGTGGAGTCTCAAGGAATCTTGCAAGAACATCGCGCGCCCTTCCTTTTAGCTCCGCACATGTCAGTAGACGAACTTAATGACGTCTGGGAAGAAATGTGCACGAACTTGGGTGATGGGTACGAACCTCTCTTTATGGTCCCCCCAATGACTGTAGAGAAGACTCGGATGGATGCAATGGACCAACTCCCCTTCTAAGAAAGGGCTTTCAAATCTCGACAGGGGGTGTTAGGGTAGGAATCAGAAAGCCCTCACTACCTTTTCCTGAGTAACCCCCTAATGAGTTTGAAAGACGAGTACGAGACAATCGAAGCAGGGTTGATAGTGTGGATGAGGCTCGAATTGAGGCTCGCATGGTGGAGTATGACGCATCGGGCGAGAGAGTGAAGGCAGGCATTGTTTCAATACCCGTAGAAGTCCTCCCCTTATGGCCAGTTCGCATTGAACTTGATTAAAGATGACCGGAGTAAACATGACGATTCCTGAGGACTGGTCTCAGTTGCAGGAGGAGTACAAAGACCTTCTGGGAGAGAACTTCTACTTTGAGTGCAACACGGGGTGGTACAATATTTTAAGGTGTTTCCTGAGATTAGTATTGCATGAGAAAGAGCACTCACCTGAGAAGTTTGAGGAGTTTCACGTGTACCAGATAAAGGAAAAGTTCGGTACGCTCAGGGTATACCTGAGCAGCACTACTGAAAAGGTAGTAGCTGCGGTGCAGTACGCCGAGCTTCTATCTTCGTGTACCTGTGAAACTTGTGGTCGTCCCGGAGAAAGGCGGGGTGGCGGCTGGATATCGACCCTTTGTGACCGCTGCGCTAACCCGGAGGGGTGATACTATGCTACGTAATCACTTCGATTTGGAGCCGTTTTTCCAGATAGTCCGAGACTTTTACAATTACCGCTCCCTTGAAGACTCTGACGCCCTTTGGGACTTTGACTGGCCTTGCACCGGAGGGGTGCTTCATGTAGTTCTAGACGACGGCAACATGGAAGACCATTTTATCGAAAGAGCACTTCATCGGGCGAGGGCAGGGGGAGATAAAACAGCAGAGTATGTAGCTAAAGCTTTGCAGTTGCTCACCTACGAACAACGCCGTCTTCTTTGGAACAGAAGAGACGAGTATCGGCAGGATGTTCTGATCTGCGATCTACCAATCTCGGTGACAGCAACCCTCCCCTCCACGGGCGTGTTAAATATTGAGCCGTGCTTGTACAACCCGGCTATCATTGTTCCTGAACTCAGAACCCTTGTTATGGGGAGTGAGTCGTGGTGGTCTGAAATCACCAGTGCTTCTGAGCTTCGAGACATTACGGATGATAACATCATGGATGCCCCTTACATGCAGCTTTTGAAGAGTCTCCTACCTGAGGAACCCCATGCCAGCTAATGACGACGAAACCAACGGCTTTCACCTGTGGGTGGCCATCGCAATGGAGGCCCACTACCAGTCCGACCTGCGCCACGGGGCGCTACAAGACAAGGATAGGGTTAGCTGGGTTAGCTGGGGGAGCATGGCCCAGATAAACCTCCAACGCCATTGGGGTGCTTTGTGTGCTGCCGTGATGGAACTCAGGGGTACACCGAGCTATCAGCCTGCGGGCCTGTGGATACTAAACCGGGCGCAGGAATACTTGGACCGACACACCGCTACACATCTTATCGGAACGGGGCAGGTATCTATCCAAGATCTGGTCGATACTGCCGAACCTGCGAGGCAAGGACTTAGCTTTGATGTCCGCGTGACGACCAGTGAGGATGATGAGGGGGAGACCGTGGTGCATTACCACATTACTACGAAGCTGGTAGATCCCGAAGATGTTCGCACATCTGATCTCAGTTCGCAACCAGAACCAGAACCAGAACCAGAACCCCGCAACGAACACCTTGTACTCTTGCCGGACAAAAACTGATGAGTCAACACAGCCTTCTTTGGGGGAACCCTTCTCTCGTGTCACGAAGCTACTGGAAATGAAATGAGCTACCAGACGGTGATTTGTGCTCCGACCGAGGTGGACGCAGTAGCCTTTCGGCTGCGGCGGGAAGGTTGGGAGGTGCGAGATTGCCTCTCTATTCAGAAAGAGGGCGGGCCGACTCTGGCCCTTCTTATCCGCAGACCAATGGCTACTACGGTGCACGAAAACGTTGTCCGAAACGGCAGTGGTGCGCTGAATATTGATGGGAGCCGCATTAGCACTTTGGATTCGTTGGGGGGAGGTGCTACGAATCCCGAAGGTGATGGGGTTGTGGACAAGGGAGGTTTTGATCGGCCTTGGATGAGTGATCCCGATAAGCGAAAAGCATTTAGTGAGCGCATGGTCAAGAGCGTCGCCAAAGCAGAAGCCTTGGGTAGATTCCCCGCCAATCTCATCTTGAGTCACACGCCGGAATGCGTACAGGTAGGGACGAAGAAGATGGGTGTAACAGGCGGAGGCCCCGTTAAGGGGGGTGAAGGTTATGCGAAAGGGGGTTACGAACACGGTCAAAAAGATAGCAGGCCAGCTTTTAAGGGATACACAGAAGACGGAACCGAAACCGTAGAAGCATGGGAATGTTCCGAAGAATGCCCCGTGAGGCAGTTGGGTGGGCAGGCCGGCGAATTGAAAAGCGGGTCCAGAAAAGAGGGCATCCCTAAAGTCTTTCAGGGAGACGTCACCTATGGAGACGAATGGGAGACGTCTCTACCCGCACTGCGGGGAGACAAGGGCGGAGCTTCCCGTTTCTTTTACAATGCCACTTCCCCTGACGACCTAACTGATTACTTACGTGGATTGACACGCAGAGATACATGAAACCTGACCGAATGCACCCTAAGATAAGCCTTACCTTCGACGATGTTTGCTTGATTGACGGCCTGTCGACCTTGCCCTCAAGATCACAGGTATCTCTCACGACCACCTACCCAAAAGGCTGGTCCACTACGCTACCTGTTATGTCGGCGGCGATGGACACCATCACGTCAGGTCCGATGGCGAAAGCCTTACTAGACAGCGGCGGCGCTATCTTTCACCACCGTAATCAGCCTTCCTCCCAGCGTGCGGCGCTCCTTGTTGAGAACCAAAAGCACCCGAACGTCCTCACTAAGAAAGCCCTTAATGGGGTGGCAGTGGGTCTGGATGAGACGGCAGAAGACATCGAACACTACATCAAGTCAGGTGCTTCCTTGATTGGCTTGGAGGTCGCACATGCCTATCATACTGACATCCTGAGGGCGGTCCGTGAGTTCGGTGAAGTGTGCCGTGAGGCAGATGTCTTGTTCATGGTAGGCAACTTTTCGTCTACCTCCGCCCTAACATGGCTGGCTCACGAGGTCGGTGATCTTGTGGACATCGTGAAGGTTTCGCAAGGCGGAGGCAGCGCCTGTACCACCCGTCTCGTCACGGGCATTGGTAAACCCACATGGCAAGCAGTGTACGACGCCTGCCAGAAAGAGTATCCGTTTAAGGTGGTGGCCGATGGAGGTATCCGCCGCTCCGGTGACCTCGCGAAAGCTCTAGGGGCCGGGGCCTGTTGCGGCATGTTGGGAGGTATGTTATCAGGTACGGATGAAGCGCCCGGCGAGATCATTGAACAAGACGGTAAGAGATTCAAGGCATTCCGGGGCATGGCTTCAAAAGAAGCCAAGCTTGCGGTAGAACACTCGGGCCGCAACGTTGAAGGTATCTCCACCCTTGTGCCCTATAAGGGGCCGGTGCGGGACATTCTTAATCAGGTGCGAGACGGCCTTCAAAGCTCGATTGCGTCTTGCGGATTCGCAGACCTAGAAGAGTTCCGTCAAGAGGTGCGGTTCCGACAGGTATCACAGGCTTCGCAGATAGAAGCCCAACCTCACTCACAATGGCTATAATGAAGTATGTACTGGTTGTTTTGATTCTACTGGCTAGCTGCGCCCACTCCACGCTCCCCTCCGTTTACATGGGGATGGCTAAGGGCGAATGTAACCCCCACCCTAAAGACGATGCGGTCACGTGTTGTACCTATCACAATGACACAAAGACCCGCGAACGCATCGTCTGCGACGGCACACCGGAGACACCATGAAGCTCTACCATATCGCAGCATTCTCAGAGAACCGAGTCATTGGTAAAGATAATGACATCCCGTGGAAGAACCGAGATGATATGCGGCGCTTTGCAGAGATCACGAGAGGTCACCCCATTATCATGGGGATGAAAACCTTTGCCTCAATGGGTAAGAAGCCACTGCCGGGCAGACGAAACGTGGTGCTGACGCGCTCAGACACGCTTTACTTCGATGGCCGTCCTCTTTCATTTGAGGATGGGCCAATTACAGTGGAGTCAGACAAGCCGAAAACCTCCACCGTTTTTTGCCAGACTATCGAAGATGCACTTATGGCATGTATGGACAAGAATGAAGTCTTCATCATCGGTGGCGGCGCTATCTACGAGCAGACACAGAGCATGGTAGATGAACTCAGGATCACAGTTATTCACTCCGAAATTGAAGAGGATGATACCACTGTGTTTTACCCCGAGATTGATGAAGACCACTGGCAAATCGCCTTTACGGAAGCTCACGAAACTCACTCATACGTCGATTACGTTCGACGCACCTAAATAACATGGCCTTATTTGTACTGGTCCTCTTTGTCCACGAAGATGATTTCGACGCCTTCTCTAAGGGTGCCAAAGACCTCGTGTGTACCCAAAATGCTGCCGACTACGATGCAAGAGAAGATGCCTGCGTGGAGGTCGGGAGAGTTCATTTTAAGCAGTGTCCCTCCTGTGACGGGACAAAGAGGGTTCGGCAGGTCGAGTGGGGGGTAGAATCCTCAGGTTCCTGCCCTTTGTGTCAAGGTATCCGCTGGGTCCAGCCGGATTGACACTTGGCACAAGCCTGTGTTAGCATCCTCAGGTTACTACTACGATGAGGGTACAACATGGGCACGAGCACAGACGCAATCTTATTCTACGGCTATGAATTGGGGGCTGAGTATATATGAACGTTACCCTCCTATTCCGTGTCGATCGGGACAACCAAGAAGAGTATGAGGCAGCGCAAGAGGCGTGGTCGGGTAACCTCACCCGGTATCGCTCGGAGATACCGGAACACCATCTTGTCATCGGTCGCTACTCGTGTCTTCCTTTCTACAAAGATCTAGAAGACGAGATTATTGACGTCAAGGCGGGCCAGCTTGCGAACACCTTCTCCCAGCACAAGTACATTGCCGACATGGACTGGTACCACGACCTCGTAGGATTAACCCCCCAGACTTGGTTCGAGGTAGGTTACGCTACGGTCCCTGAGACCGAGCACGGTTACGTCGTCAAAGGCAAGACGAACAGCCGTAAGTTCAAGTGGAACACACACATGTTCGCCCCTACAAAAGACATTCTCCAGAGCGTCATGCGGCGATTGTGGGACGACCCCTTACTCGCAGACCAAGGCTTGGCGGTACGTGAGTATGTACCCCTCCGAGAGTTTGAGGTAGGCATCAACGGTGTGCCCATCACCAATGAGTGGCGTTGTTTCTTTTGGGGTCACCAGTTGGTTTCGGCGGGCTTTTACTGGTCTATTGCAGACGTTGCAGACGACATGAAGGTCATACCCCCAGAGGCGTTGGAGCACGCTCAGAAGGCGGCTGATGTCCTCACACGCAAGGGCATCCCCTTCTTTGTGGTTGACGTGGCAGAGACTGTTTCGGGAGGGTGGACCGTCATCGAAATTAACGACGGGCAGATGAGTGGCCTGTCAATGATTGATCCTGTAGCGTTCTACCAGTCCCTATCCAGAGTAGTAAAGTCATGAATGACGAATACAAGTCTCCTATAATCCACTGTGATGCCTGCGACTACCCCCACTCTCTCCATAACAAGAGGGGCGTGGTCCATACCTGTGATAACACAGGGAAGCAAGTCCGGTGCGTCGAGTGTGGGGAGCACCAGTTCCGAACTCGTGGTGGTGCTGTATGCATGAACGGGCATGGAGGGGCACCTCATATGTCTCAAGACGAGCAGATGCGCTTCGAACACGAAAATGGCTTGAGTCCTCGGGTAATGTCGGGGATCCAGACGGGGGCTAATACTGTACCGTCTCAATCAACGCACTGGCTCATCCGTATGATGGAAGCCCATCCGAAGTGCTCTTGGACCTTACGACCTGCTACCGATAGTGACGGTAGTGGAGGCACAAACACGATTGATTACGTCTTGGAAATGTCCGGCGTGTCTCTTTACCTTTCCCACGATGACCTGATAACACTCGCCACACACAGAGCGGGCCTCTCAGAGTCAGGTAACTAAATGGCAAACCTCCACGAAGAAATACGCAAGCGGTACCTTAACTACGCAATGAGCGTGATCATGTCACGCGCTATCCCAGACGTTCGGGATGGACTTAAGCCGGTCCAGCGTCGAATTTTGTACGCCATGTACAACGATTTGAAGCTCTCACCGGGAGCCAAGTTTAGGAAGTCTGCTGCAATAACGGGCCGCTGCATGGGGGCCTACCACCCGCATGGCGATCAGGCCATATACGCCGCTATGGTGCGTATGGCGCAAGACTTTAACCTGCGCTACCCACTCGTAGACGGTCATGGCAACTTCGGCTCCATTGACGGGGACAACGCCGCTGCCCAACGCTACACGGAAGCCAAGCTAAGGCCACTGGCAGAACGTCTGTTAGATGAACTCAAAGACGGTACGGTTGCCTTCCGGGACAATTACGACGGTACCGTCCAAGAGCCGGAGGTCTTGCCTGCACAGTTTCCGAACCTCCTCGTCAACGGGGCGACAGGTATTGCGGTGGGTATGGCTACCAACATCCCACCCCACAACCTCAAAGAGTGTATCGACGCCTGCTGTGACCTTATATCCAACCCCTCATGGCGAGTCTCGACACTAGTTTCCAACCATATCAAGGGGCCAGACTTCCCCACAGGCGGCATCATTCTGGAGACTGAGGAAGAGATCACTGAAGCATACGAAACAGGGTCAGGAACTTTCACCATACGGGCCAAGTGGGACATCGAAACTGTCAGTGCTAACGGTAAGAAGGCCATCGTTGTCTCAGAGATCCCCTATTCGACGAACAAAGACACGCTGGTCCAAAAGATTGCCGAGCACGTGGCTAATGAGCGGGTGCCTCAGATTACCGATGTACGGGACGAGAGTACCGACGAGATACGCATCGTCATGGATGTGAAGAGGGGTTCGGATGAGAATGCGGCGCTTGCTTATCTCTTCAAGCACACACCGCTAGAGGACCGCTTCCACATGAATCTGACGTGTCTGTTGCCAGACACCGAACTCGACGTACCAAGGCCCGATCAAGTAGACCTTAAAACCATCTTGCAGGCATTCTTGGATTTCCGGTTCGAGGTCACGTCTAAGCGTCTGGCACACAAGCTCGCCACACTGGAGCGTCGCATCCATATTCTCGAAGCCTTTGAGAAGGTCTTCGGGGACATCAATAAGGTGGTGGCGCTGGTCCAGAAAGCCAAGTCGAAGAAGGAAGCGGCCAAGGCTGTCGGGAAGGCGTTCAAGCTTGATGCAGAACAGGCAGACGCTATCATCTCAATACCGTTGTATCGCCTCGCTAACACCGAGAAAGAGTCTATCCTTACCGAGCTTAGTGCCAAGCGGCAAGAGGCCGGGAGGCTGCGCGGTGTGCTCTCTGACGACGACTCCCTCTGGGAGTTGATCCGCTCTGAGTTGCGAGCCATTGGTCGTGCTTACGGCGACGATCGCAGAACCAAAGTGGAAGTGGAGACTCAAGAATTCGAGTACAATGAGGAAGACTTCATTGAAGAGGAAGACCTCTACGTTATCACGACCCGTGAGGGGTGGGTGCGTACTCAGAAAAGCTACGGGGACATCACCAGCTTACGGTGTAAGGATAACGATGAGGTCCGGTGGGTGTTGCCTGCAAACACAAAAGAGGTGGCCCTGTTCTTTACGAGCAATGCCAAGTGTTACACGATTCGGGTAGCGGACCTCGACAAGACCACAGGGTATGGTGAGCCTATCCAGAGCATCTTCTCATTTGATGATGGTGAGACAGTCGTCAATGTTCTCACTACCAATGCGCTGGTACTACCCGACCCTGAAGCCACCCAGATGGTGAGTGTGTCGACCAATGCGCTGGCGGTTCGGTTCACTCTGGACGGTTATCTAGAGCCTTCTACTGTGGTAGGGCGGACCTACCAGCGCCTTGAGAAGGGGCAAGAAGTTGTTAACTGTTGCCGCATCCAAGAGGGTGACTTTGTGGTCTTGGCGACCCATCACGGTAGAGGTTCGACCTTTGCACCTTCGGAAGTGAGTAGCTACAAGGGGCCGGGGAAAGGGGTCAAGGCGCTTCAGTTAGAGAAGGCAGACGCTCTTCTCGCCTTTACGATGTGTGGGGACAACCAGCCTGCGAATCTTCATGTAGAGACGAACCGAGGTGCCGAGCGCATGATTACGCACCAGACATACAAGCCCACTGCCCGAGGGCGAAAAGGATACGCTATACTCAAACGGGGCCATCTGATACGGTGGAGCCGTCAACCTTTGGAAATTAACTACCCGGAGCCAGCATGATAACACTTAGGCATGAGTTCATCGACGCCCACGGCAATGTGATCGCGTCCTTTTATGGCCCGAGACCCCTACATGGCAGGTCGGTCATTACTTTACTGTAGGGCGGGATGGGGGCCGTCTAGGGGAGGGGACCTACCTCATCGAGAGAATTGAGTGGTATATCAAAGACCCCGAGAACCGCAACCGAAACTGGAATGAGATTACTACTAAGAAGATACACCTTGCCCCTGCGGAAGAATGACCTCGGTGATAACATCATCTACAGGGATGATGTTACCGAATGACATGTTTGACAGACCTGTCGGGCTAGGGTATAAATCACCCCAAGAGTAACGATACCCGTCCATTCTGCTAGGATGGTGTTTGCAGTATTTCTACCCGATACGAGGAACGAAGATGACTCTCGAAGAAAAACGCAAAATCAAGCAGTATGAAGCAATGCTGGACGCGCTCGGTGACAAGGGTTTGCGGGCATTGGACAATGTTTCGCAGTACAGCACTCAGAAGAAGCTAGATGACCTCTTCCAAGCCGTCTGTACTGCTTGCGAAGATGACCCTGACCTTGAAGCCGAGTTCGGGGAACTGGCCGGAGCACTTGAAGAGGTGACGCACTTCCTACGCCGCCACCCCTCCATGCTTAAAAAAGTAAACTTCTGGTGCCCTTACTGGGGTAACCGAGAGGCTAACGGTGCTTCACAATCGTCTTGACGACATAGGGCTGGCGGGGGCTTTCTTTATTGAACGGCTGTACCGCCGCAACATCATTCGGACCTACTGGCCTGCTAAAGGGTCGGGATTGGTTGTTCTGGATTGCTTTGGGGTGGAGTTGGAGGTTAACTTGCACCATTGGGTTAGCGTCCTTGCGTTCGAGCTAGCCTTGGAGCATGAGTTAAAGGGCTATCCTGTGGCGTTTCGTATCCGAAGGTGGCGTGCCCGCCGTAAATACCTCCGTGGTGATGCCCCTTGGGAAGAGCTATGGCCCTGATTAACTTGACCGTGTACGAACCGGTCTATACGTGGCTATTAGATCACGTCAAGGACACCTTAGCCTTGGTCCGCCTTGGCCCACCTTACGGAATTTACTTGGAGCAAGGTAGTGCTACCTTAATATGGCATTACGCAAATATGGGTAATGCTTACATGTACATTCAAAAGGGCAACAGCTTTCTAGCCACAGAAGAGGGGGATGCATCTGGAGGGGTGGAGCTTTTCTACCACAGCCTTCCTTTCGTGCTGGATGCAGAAGAGCGACGAGATCAATCTGGGGTAAGTGCAAGCCTACCTAACCCGTGGCTATATGCCTACTTCGTGCGCTCTCTTTTGGAAAGTGGGATGGCCGAGTTCCACCCGGACTATCTGTCTTTTCTTTTGACGGAATCATCGGGGTAGGGTATAAACCTTCGCGAACCCCTAAACGAGAGGCCACATGATTAAGCTCATCGAAAGAGTCAGCATACTGACGGTAGAAGGCGAAGTTGAACCCTTGCCGGACCGAGAACCCACCTTAAAAGACCTACAAGGGTGGGTGGGTGGGTACATCCAAACAGTTGGTCTGTACAAGACCAACCTCGACGACATGCTTATGGTCGTTGATGAAGAGGGCCTTCTCAAGGGCAAGGCTCACAATAAAGTGGCCTCACAACTTACCGGACTAAGGATAGTCGGTGATGTGGTCATTCTTCCCATGTCTTACTTCAACTAAAGCAAAAACGGAGAGCAAAATGACTTTCGAAGAACTGCAAAGCAAAATCGACGACCTCGCCGCTACCGGTGATGTCAAGGGCTTCAAGCGTCTCCACCTCGCCATCGTCGAAGAGGAAGATGACGATGAGGACATGCAGATGGTCCTCTGCGACTATCTTCAAAAGCGGAAGCGGGCGATGGAATCCCGCCTGTCGGGGGCTATCATGGAAGCCCAGCAGTGGGAGTATGAAGCGGAGATTATGGAACAGGGGTATTACTAGTCTGTAATATCCGGGAGCAATTCCCGCACCCGTGACTTCGACCACCGATTCAAAACTTGAACGCTCTTGATGTAAGGCAAAGGGGTTGGTGACTTTGCCACCCACTCCTGCTCGAACTTGTATTGGGTGGTAAGTTCGGCCACTTCTTCAAGAGGAGGGGCCGGGGTAGGGGCGTCCTCGCTCAGTACATACCGGGCAATGTTGGGGTGCTTCATGAGCCAATCCTTGGTGTACTTGATCTGCGTCGCCCCGTAGACACTGGTGAACTCAACTACGACGTCGGCATTCCCTTTAAGGTTTTTCCAATCAGTAGTAAAGTCGTCCCAATCATTTGTGATGCTTACCTTAACACATAAGATTACCACGATGTCTCTCTACAACCATATGGATACTCTGGTCCCCGCTTTAGACTGGATAGAGGGCCTGTGTCTCCTTTCTAAAGGGGCGGACCTCCCGTTCTGCTTTGGATCCTTAGAGTATAAGACCATCTCGTATGCTTTTGTGGTCTTGGGCGATAGTTGCCATACCAAGTGTCTGGAAGGGTATGGCCTTACACATTTTGGCATCCATGATCTCCCTCTCCATAAGACGATAGAAGAGCTAATAGGCAGAGAGCTTATATCCTTTTGACGCTGCCACCTGACGTGTGGTACCCTCTACTCAGACCTACTACTAGGAGCATTACCAAATGGACCCACGCCCCGTAGAGCTTGAAGAGTACATCGCCTCTCTCTATTACAGTCGCCGTACCAACGGTCTTGTGGAGGCAGGGGAAATTATGCGTGCCTTACCAACACTGGCCCATGCCCGTGAAGTATGCCGGTACAAGGCCGACCTTCTGGACGAAGGGGACTACCGCAACATGAAGCAACTCAAGTTCTGGGCCGAGGGAAGTGGTAGGGAGGATTGGCAAGACCTGATGAGTCAGCCCCTGTCCTCGATAGAGCAGCTTAAAGCTGCTTACAACCTCTGGAAAGAGTTTGATATGTCTACCGCCACTTCCACCAGCAATTCGGGGACGCCCTATCTGGGGACCGAAGGTGAGATTTTAGACGTGGAGGTACGGCTTCTAAGATACGTTGACTTCCAGAGCAAGTTCGGAGACATGCGACAGATGCGTGCCTACACGTTCGAGACGGAAGAGGGTCAGAAATTGGTTTGGTTCACTGATAGGAAGAAGGATTACTCTAAGGACTTTTTTGAGGTCCGATGCAAGGTCAAGAAGCATCAGGAATACAAAGGGATGCCTCAGACCAAAGTGAGCGATGTGATACCTACCGATGTTCTGGAGCAAGTGGAAAAAAGCCGGGCGAGAAGAAACCAAGGACGTTACGGGAGAGATTATAATGGGAGACGAAGTGGAATCTATGGATGACCGATATGCGCTGGTACAGAAAGACCCCCTGACCCGGAAAGAGTCGTGGGTCTTCGCCCTGAGACTACTTTGGATGTTCTTCACGGCCCCAATTTTGTCTTACGTGTACCTCAGGGCTTCCCGCCTTGAGGGATACTCGAACCCTAAGATGTTGGGTCAAGCAATCAGCCTGCGCCTTGGTCGGAATGCGGTCCAGTACCCTTTCGACCCCCTCCGACCGAAGCAACTTGCCCGTATCATACGGGATGTAGGTGCGTAAAGAATCCGTTTGTAGGCTCTTCTCTATGTGAGGTGAAAGATGACGTGGAGTCCACATGCGACTTGTGCACCTCTTTATCTTCTTCCCCATCTTAGCTCTCCCCTTATCCGCCTGTAAGTTCTTCCCAGACGACCCCTTACCCGACCGGGTGGAGGTTCGCCCTCCCCCTGTGGCGGAAGTTCCCGAACAGGAGGGTAAGTTCTATTACACGCCGCCAGCCCTTCCGGGAGTAAACACCGATGCACCTGTAACGGCGAAGGTCTGTGACCTCGAACAGATCAACCACGAGACCGATCCAGATGACGTGAAGGGCCGCAAGATAGACTTTGTACAGGACACGATTACCATTACAGAAGAGCTTGAGTCACAAGATCAGGCCCAAGATGCTGATTACCTCCACCTCACCGACATCGACATCATTCGGACAGCGGGCGCGGCGTTGGAATACATCGAATGGGTCCGCATCTGGATTGCCCCAGAGGGTGAAGATCCTACCGAAGTAGCGTGGGGTACCTTTGAGGGCAACGGCAATGAGATTGACCTCAGGGTTGACGGCAGCGTGGATTTAAGCGACCATCTAGCAGATGGGGTCACTCTCAAGGGCGAAGTTAGGGCCTCGGCACCATCATCAACCTCGTGGATTAAAGCCCGCCTGACCTTGTTAAAGTTTAGCAATTGTGAGTAAGTATGCTCATCAATCACACCGATGACTGGTATCTGCTCGAAGCTGGGCTTGACATCCATTCCTGTACGACAGAGATATGGAGATACGTCCGCATCAATCTGGATAGAATAGCACAAGGCTATGTTGGTACGATGGAAGCCTATGATAATCCGGATCTTAGCGCAGATATTCAAGCTCTTCTTTCGGAAGTACACATGGCCACCGGCCTTGGGGGGTGGACCTTTTTGGTCACAAGACAGGGGGATGCGGCCCTTATTGATGTAAAACCTCCGAGGGATTTTTACCTCCGAATCACACTCGAACAAAAAGAGCGTATATGCAGCAATACCTAGACATGATTGAGTACGTGCTGGCGAACGGCCAGCACAAGTCTAATCGTACCGGGGTGGACACCCTGTCCGTGTTTAACTACAACTACAAGGTGGACATTTCAGAGAGCTACCCCCTCTTAACGACTAAGGATATGTCAGGAGGCGTTTGGAACTCACTTGTCCGTGAATTGGTCTGGTACCTTGGTGGTGAGCACCATGTCCGTGAGTTCTCGAAGCACTCGAAGATATGGGATGCTTGGTCTGATGATGACGGAAACCTAGAGACTGCTTATGGTAGGTTCTGGCGGAGGTATCCGGTGCCTATCATACTCGATAGGTTTGACGGGGAGGCATGGGTCGTTGGCAATCAAGAGGCATTACAGAAGTATGTACGAGAAGAGACGTTCACGGCAAGGTCGGGGTCAGAGCGTACACGCATGACGTTCGACCAGATAGCCTACATTGTGGACCTACTCCTTAACAATCCGCAGTCACGGAGAATGGTATTGACGGCGTGGCACCCTGCCAATGCTGCCGTATCTCGTCTCCCACCGTGCCATTATACAGCTTGTTTCAATGTCAGCGGGGACGGTAGGCTCAACTGTCACCTCACCCAGAGAAGCGGTGATCTCGGCCTTGGTATCCCCTTCAACATTGCTTGCTACTCAGCCCTTACGAAGATACTAGCCAAGGCCACCGGCTTTGTGCCGGGGGAGTTTGCCCACACCATTGTAGACCTCCATATTTACTGTGGGGACGGGGAAGATGACCCTTACTCCCATGTCGCAGCACTCAAAGAGCAGTTGGTCCGTTCTCCAAAAGCACCGCCCACCTTAAAACTCAGAGGTGAACCCGAAGAAGGTAGAGAACTGGAATGGGTTAATGGATTAACCTTTGACGACTTCTCCTTACAAGGGTATGATGCACACCCACGCCTTAAGATGAAGGTTGCAGTGTGACTCATGTAGGTACCTACCAGACGGTGATTTGTGCTCCGACCGAGATTGACGCAGTAGCCTTTCGGCTGCGGCGGGAAGGTTGGGAGGTGAGAGATTGCCTCTCTATTCAGAGAGAGGGCGGGCCGACTCTGGCCCTTCTCATTCGCAGACCAATGGCTACTACGGTACACGAAAACCTTGCGGACTCAAAATGCACAGGGAAATGGGGGTTCCATGAGCGAAGGTGACTGGAAGGGGGGCACGACGGGATCATCTTCGGGGAGATTCCCCGCCAATCTCATCCTACAGCACACACCCAATTGTGTGAAGGTGGGCACAAAGACTGTAGGCTCAGGAGAGCGGAGAGACGCTAAAGATGGCAACTCTAAGCCTTTTGATGATGGTAGAGGGTGGAACTCCCCCCCTATGACAAGAGGGGGCGCGACCGCCCCTGAGAATTATGGAACCGAGACCGTAGACGATTGGAACTGTTCTGATACCTGCCCTGTAAGGCACTTGGATGAGCAGACGGGACAGCTTTATAGCAGCGATCACAGACGAGCCAATACGCACGGGATCGGGGGCGTTTACGATGGTCGCGGCTCTGCATGTATCACCACCGGGTACGAGGACGATGGAGGAGCTTCCCGGTTCTTCTACAATGCCACCTCTCCTGACGACTTAACTACCTACCTCAGACGATTAAGGCAATTATGAGCACCATTAGATTGGACTTGGGCGATTGCGTCGAAGTCCTCAAAGGCTACGAGAGCGATTCTATTGACTCCCTCATCACAGACCCCCCATACGGGCTGGGAGAGGAACCTGACCCATTAGAGCTTATCACGTCGTGGGTCCAAGAGGGTTACCACGAAGGTAAGGGCGGGGGCTTTATGGGTAAGTCTTGGGACGCAACCGTGCCCGGCCCCGCTGCATGGGCGGAGGTTAAACGTGTCCTCAAACCGGGTGCTCCCGGCGCTGTGTTTGCAGGTACGCGTACACTCCACCTGATGATGGCCTCTCTACGCATAGCAGGCTTTGAGGTAGAGGGCGTCCTCGCTTGGATTTACGGGTCAGGCTTTCCTAAATCGCACAATGTACACAAGGCCCTACTCAAGAAAGTAGAGGAGCGATATGGGATGACACGTTGCAAGTGCCCCGGTAATGAGGACTACAACGAAGATTTGTACCAACAGGAGGGACAGCTTGACCTCGAAAAGAAGTCAGAAAGGGCGCTGGTCTTGGATGACTACGCCGACCATGATCTCGTCACCCGTGTGTGTTCATGGTGCGCCCAACCGGACCAAGGTTACATGGATTCCGTTGAAGGGCTAGGGACAGCCTTAAAGCCAGCTTGGGAACCTGTTATCCAAGTACGCAAACCCCTAGAACCCGTTGAAGTGGACCTACCCTCGCTCCTAGAGTCTTACGGCTTCTCTGAGGACGAGGTAACTCAGATACTCAGTGCACATGAAGACGGGGAATGAAGTTACACTCCAAGTGGCTATTCATTTCGTCTGAAAACACATCGTGGTGTGCTGAGATGGGTACGTCGGGCTGTAGCGTATCGTAAAGGACGTGCATATACTCGTGAGCCACAAGCCTGTGACCGGGTTCAAATCGATCAAGCCCGCCGTGGTCGTCTTGCCACCGCCCCCTTACTAACTTGACGAAGTTCTTGTTTGCACACCCCTTGACAGTGGGGACGTTGTGTCCCGAACAGGATTCCGGTCCTACGATAAACACTTCGACGTCAGGCAGATCACCCTTAATGGGCCCCTCAATGGCTTCGTAACACTTCGTAGCGTGCTTGACAGGCTCTGGGTGGGTTTCCAGAATAGTGCCCACATACTTGTCGGGTGCACAAGTTATGAGAAATATTGCGAAAATGAGGGTCTTGTGCTTCACGATCTACTTCCTCCTAAGCACACGTCGCATCGAAACTTTGTTGACGGCTTTTCACTTTTTTGAGAAAGTTTTGAGAGGTCGGAGGGCATAGGGTATACACCTATGAAGACACCCTGCGGAGACGAAACATGATTTACGACAACGGATTCTTAAATAGCTCACAGCAACTCCAGCGTGACTATGAGTTGAAGGTGCGCGGCCTGAGCGGTAAGAAGTGGGAAAACTACTGCACCCGAGCACAGATTGCTAAGGCAGTCATCGCCCAGATGGGCAACACGGGAGACACTTTGGAAGACATTTTCGGAGTAGACAAAAACGATCTCTCATCAGCGTGGCCCCTCAAGGATGCCCTTGCTGCCAAAGTCAGAAGCATCAAGTCGGTTCCGATGTGTGACATCTGCCCCGGAAACCACCGCAACTGCCCAGACTGCAACCCCCCTGAATAAGGAAAAGACCACATGAACAAAAGAGACGCTAAAAAGCACGTACTCGCCAAGATGGTGACCCTTCTGTGTGAGTCCTATGACCCAAGCCCTTCACGTTCCGACAGCTTTTGGTTCTATGAAGAACTCGGGGAGGGTGACCCCTTGTCCGAAACGGACCGCTTTCGGTTGCTAGAAGCTGCCAATGCTGTGATGGTCGAACTTGCAGGTCGGAGCAATAGCTTCGTCCCTCCCGAACTAGAGCACCATTCGATTGATGAGGATATCCTGTGAACTCCGAACACAACGACAGCATTTTCGCACAGTGGGACTGGTGTAAAACGACTTTCCCCGACCTCATAACATTCATGAAGACCATGAAAGACACCGGGGTGCGCCGCTCCGTCATATCTGAGATAGGCCAGCGCCTACAGAGAGGCGTTCTGGTACGCAAGAGCGATGGTCGGGTAGCCGATGGCCTGCTGGCCGGTCGAGTCTTTTACGCACTGGTAAACGGCACCAAGATAGTAGCTGACCTTTCCGAATGGGAATACATTGACGCTCCAGTCTAACACGAGGTACACTATGAGCCGCATGAAAGACATTGACCTTTGCCTGCTAAACATCGAGCGCCAGATTGCCGAACAGACCCGCATCTTGCGTTGGCTAGACCCACGGTCCCCAGCGTATCGGAGAGTTAAGCAAGACCGAACTACCCTCCGTAGCAAGCACACCAAACTACAGAACCGAGTGAGCAGATGACTGACGAAGATAAAGCTGCCGAGTATGATGCCCTTGTAGCCGCCCTTAATGAGATACTGGATAGGGACATGCCCATCCGACTCCAACACAATGCAGGACACGAGCTTTGTGACGGCTACTTGTGTCGGAGTGTCAAGAGTGGGGAAGACATCATAGAGGCCCTGCAAGATGCAGGGATGTCCCGGTAATCCGTTCATATGTGCCTTCTTTTGGAGACTTTTAGGAGGCCCTGAATGCCACAGAATTTCAAGTATGACACGAGCGTAGCTCGCCAACGGAGCAGGCGGGATAAGAAGCGTGAACAGGAGCAGGCTCGCCAGAGAGGTTTTTACGGCTACCAAGAGTTTGACATCGTGCCTCTGCGGGACATCAAGCCCGAGAAGGTGTGGGACGAACGTAAGCTAAATGCCGTCCTGAGAGACATCGAACAAGGCAAACCTTTGGCTCCTATTGAACTCTCTCCTGTCGGCAACCGTCTAGAGATAACAGATGGCATCCACCGCTACAACGCCTCAAAGAATCTGGGTTTCACACATATTCCGGCGCTCATAAGCCACTATGTGGAGGCTCCAGAGCTAAAAGAGGAACTGCAACCAAACACGTTCAAGGTCGGGGACTTCGTGGAGTTCACTGAACCAATCGAAGGCTTCCGACATGGCTACCTCCTAGAAGCGTTAGGAGGGCTTCCGGGCCACGAACTATTCTCTGTGGTGGGTGGTAACCGAAACAAGGCAGATTGGATAGGGGACATCCCCCGGTCGAAGTTCGACCGGACAATACGCCCTGCCTCCGCCCTCAAAGAGACGCTTCTAAACCACTGGTACGTGAAAGATTCCCGAACCGGCTCCCTACGCCGTGATCTAATCGACGTTGGCGCACACAACCCCTCTGTGCGTAACCATATCCGAACATTGCTGGCCTTTATCGACAGTTGACGTCCGGTGCCAGTACCGTGTATGCTTGGCTCCCAAATCGGAGACTCGTATGCTGCGACTCGTTATCAATAAAACACAGATTAGCTACTACGATGACCCTGACCTCTACCACATTACGGTGGAGGGGGTTGTGCAGGGTCTTGGCCCGATGGTTGGATACGGGGAAGGTGCTACATACAGCGTAGCCCTTAATAAGGGCCGTGCAGAACTTGATTGATCTCGCAAAAGAGCGCGGGCATGAGAAGAGGACGACCCGTGAACGATAACGACAAGGTAGCGGTGATTCTCACTCGTGAAGAATCCACCTTCCTAGTGGCGAAACTCTCCGAGGATTGTGCGCCAGATATACAGATGCGTGTGCGTGACGCCGCTCTAACTGCTGCGCGCGGGCCTGCGTTGCCCGAACACGACTCAATCAAGGATGTAACCATGATTCGGCCTGAAGAAGTCGCACACCGAAACTACATGATCTGGGAACAGACTATAGATGCTTATCTGCGGGCACATTCGTGGAATGAGATACGGTCATGTTCCATACCCCTAGCGGCATCCCCCGAGTCCTTGGAGCCTATCCTAAGCCAATACAAAGCCGTAGGGTGGGGAGTGCGGGCAGAAGATACAGATGATTCAGGTCATCCCAGCCAAGTTCATTACATCTACGTCTTCACCCTGCCGGATGGTATCACTCTGGATAGTTTCTCCTAAGAGAAGGTTATTTACATGGAAGAATTCACCCTACATACTGGCGATGTTCTGGCGGTTCTCAAAGACTTGCCGGACAATGCCTACGATGCCATCTTCTGCGACCCGCCATACGGGTTGAGCTTCATGGGTAAGGAGTGGGACCACGGGGTGCCCTCCCCCGAGGTCTGGAAGGAAGCTCTTCGGGTGCTTAAGCCGGGGGGACACCTTCTGGCGTTTGGTGGGACGCGAATGTGGCACCGCCTCGCTGTGAGCATAGAGGATGGCGGTTTTGAGATCCGGGACACCATGATGTGGCTGTACGGGTGCTATAGCTCTGACACCCAAATCCTGACTCCTGACGGCTGGGTGGACGGCTCCGACGTGCAGGTAGGCGACCTTGTTGCCGCGTGGGACTCAGATAGTGACACCATTCATTTCGAGGGAGTTCAGAAGAAAGTTCAGGCCCCCTATCAGGGTCCGATGGTACACCTGAAAAACGACAACACCGACCAGATTATTACGCCAAATCACCGCGTTTATGCCGATGTGAATACACGAAAGCCCGGTAGAAGAAGAGCCACTTGAGAAGATTTCCTTTGAATCACTGTTCGGCAAATAAGGCCCGGAGCCATACATGACAGACGCACCTTTCTATTACACGGCGAAAGCTTCACGCTCTGAGCGAAACATGGGCTGTGAAGACCTTTTCTGGCGTTACCAAGACGATAATGCCATCTTGATTAGCGAGGAAGAGTACCTAGAGCGTAAAGCTCTCGATGAGCGCGTGGCGGTTGGCTGTTGCCACCCGACCGTAAAAGCGATAGAGATAATGGAGTGGCTAATCGTTAAGCTCACTGAGCCGGGGGATACAGTCTTGGATCCTTTCGCCGGGAGTGGTACGACAGGTATAGCTGCTATGCGTACGGGCAGAGACGTACAACTCATCGAACTTAATGATGATGGCTCCTATGAGCACATCATCCGGGGACGATTGGAGGGGCACCGAGAAGCCTTCCTTGAAGAGCTTCCGGTGTGGGCAAGGCGACCTAACATCACATTGCCCGGTGATACGGAGAGTGAAGATGCCGAGCCGGAGCAGGTTTCCCTTGGTCAGCTTTTCGGTTGAGCCTTTTTTGATAATCTACTTGTGATACACGTTTAGTGGCCCTGAGAGGAGACAAATGGAGTTAGTCACCATTACGTTCGATACGGATGTAAAGACCGTGGAAGAGGCATCTAGCCTCATCACTGGCCTTGTGCACGCTTCTGATCGAACTGTCCAGAGCATTCCTATACGGGAATTCACGGGAGCTTACCTCTCTGATGCCATCATTGAAATGCTGGCAAAGGTCGAACATCCGTATGGGGTTGAAGACCTCATCATCCTCACGCACAGCAAGATATACTACAAGCTTCGTAAGGACAGCCGTGATGCTTTGGAAGTGGAGCGCCACTCCTCGAAGTCCGGCTATGCGGGTACCTTTGTGGGCCACCGTTTCTTCGCCCACTCTCGCATCCGGCCTGACACTATTATCGTTGGAGGGAAGACAGGGGAGAAAGTTCGCCTGTTCGTAGGAGCTAAACAGGCATGGTCGGAAGACCAGTTTCTCATCGTCTAGAGGTAAGCAATGGCTACACGAGTCCTGACCCGATACCGTCTTTCTCTCCCAATGGGGCCGGGCACTTTTGTTGCCAGCGAGACGCCTCTAGAAGCCGTCGCTGCTCTGCTACCTGATAGTGAGATTACCGAGGTGTCTGACGGCCATAAGTGGGTTCGCTACCGAGTAGATAGCGACCTCCCAGAGAAGTGGCCGCGCCAGACTGAGGGCAGCGGTGGGGGCAACATCATCGACCTTGAAGTTATTGGTAAGATCACGGTGGTACTTTAATGAGCACAACACTACGACGACTGATGATGCAGGCTACCCGCAGCGTGCCAGAAGCATTCGGCTTGAAATTGGACGATAACGGCTTCACGACCGTCTTTGAGTTTGTCCAAGGGTTCAACGATACGCAACCTGTGAGTACCACCGCTACGGAAGTGCTTGCCTACTTAGACTCTGATGCTTACTTTGATATTGTCATGACTGAAGATGCGGTGCGGTTCCGGGCCAAGAAACTTCACACGACCACTCAGTTTGATTACCCCGTATGTGCCCCCGACTCGGACTTGTTCTGTGGCGTAAGCAGCGGCGACTTGAACCACCTCTTAGATGAAGGGTTGTACCCCCTACGTTCGCGTTACTTCCCTTTGTACGAAAGTGAGGAAGAGGCGACTGGTAATTGGGGCAAGAGCGACGACCTTACGCTGCGTGTGAAAGCCGTAGAAGCCCACGAGCGGGGCATACCCTTCTACCACTACTGTGACCAGTGGTTCGGGCAAGACGTACCTGCATGGGCCTTGGAGATAGACTGATGCCACTTTACCATTACGTCTGTGACAAATGTGAGCATGAGTTTGACGACATCGTGCGATTAGATGAGGAAGACCCCTCTTGCCCTGAGTGTGGTGACGAGACAGATAGACAGATTTCAGCCCCTACCTTGAAGTTCAAGGGCAGTGGGTTTTACACGACTGATTACCCGAAGGATTGAATTGATGCGTGACGCAGTAGAAGACGTGTTCCTAGACTGGCAATCCAAGTTGGAGAAGCCTAGTCAGTGCTTGATTCGGTACGAGGATTTTGATTCCTCGCTCCAGACGGTGTATGTTATCCGAGAGGGTGACTTTGACACCCGGCATCTAACAGCACTGGAAAGACTCCTACAGGAAGAGGTTGGGAGGGAAATCCTAGTGTCTTCCCTGCGCATAGAATAGTTTTAAGTTACGGGATAGGGTACACACCAATGCGCACCTACTGTTAGAGAGGCCATCATGTCGGTATCCATCATGGACATCGTAATTCGAGACTTGGTTGACAAAGAAGAGCAGGAACGTACAGATGAACGTCGTCCCCGTATTAGTGTGCCCCAGCCTCCGCCCGACTATCTTCGCTATATCGAAGACAAAGAGAAGAAAGAAGGGGCAGAGAAAGAGGACAACGGGCGCGGCGTTACCGTTTTCCAGATGTGAAGTATATGGACACTCGAAAAGAAGAGGAAGAGTTCCTTCGCCGTGCTATTGCTGCCCTGAACGCTATGACTCTAGAAGAGAGGGTGCAGATAGCGGTCCGTGCTGGTATTCTATCTGCCGATGGCAAGCTCACGAAGGCATACGGCGGTGAGGGCTAAACCGAGAGTGAAAGCTGCGGTGGTGCAAGGAAGTCTTCAAGTTTGGACATGACCTCGACGAACACTTCGTCGGGGTTTTTCTCTGTACTGTCTACCACGATGTACCGGTAGCTGTGTTCAGGGAAGAGTTGGGGGAGGTGCATCTTGCAGTGCTGGTAACACATCTCAAATCTCTCTTGGAGTAGTGCCAGCCTATCTACCACACTGTCGAAATCTTCTATCTCTTCAATGTCATACACTCTGTCCGTGGTTCGTTTGAACACACGGGAGGCAGCAACCTCAGGGTCAGCGGTAACTGAAATGAAGATTTGCTGTCGGGCGGTGTCGCTCACATGACCGGATGTAAGTAAGCACTCTGCTCCAAGGCGGGCAATCGACTCAAAGCGGGGGTTCACTTCGATACCTTCATTGAAGCCTTGATACGAAAGTGTTGAGAGGAATGACCTGTCAAACAGCCGTATATCCTCTTGCTTACGATGCTCTCTCATAACTTCGTAGAAGTCTTGGAGGTGGAACATCGTCCTACATAGGTCGGAAGCTTTCTCGTGCTGCTCTGGCATCCTAGAGGGGAACTGGAAGAGGGAAAGCTCCTCGTAGACAATAGGTTCGGTCAAGATTCGGTCTACGAGGTTGTCGATGAGGGTGGTCTTACCCGTACCATCGATGCCGTCAATGAAGATGTTGATCATGGTAAACAACCTTCCGTCAAAAGAAAGTGAGGCCACTTTATTGTGAGCCTTGCCGCTTCATCAACGACCATAAGCTACTTGCCATAGTATTTGTTGTTCCAGAGGAATGACCCGTCGTATTCGACCGCGATAAGGTTAGGCTGCATGACGTCGTTTGCATCATCTCTGTGGATGATGCAGAAACCATTCATCCAGTTGGGATTCAGCATGTAGTCACACTGTTCAATGTCGAACAGTCCACCGTTTTCGATGGCCCAACGGTTACCAGTGTAGCCCTTGCGGTGGTGGAAGGCAAGTCGGTGGACGTGCCCTGTAATGCAGTAGCGGAACCCACCACGTTCTAGTTCACGCTTGGCGGAGTACCCGGCGTGACCACTGACGTGCGTACCGTGGTAAATGGCCAGATCACCAAACCAGACGATATCGCCGTACTGGTGGTATTCGATGCCGAGGCGGTCAAACTCAAGCAGTGATTCAAGCTCGAATGCCCGCAAGCCGTAAAGCCCGTGCTGTTGCTTAATGAGGCGGCGCAGGCGTTCTTCGTGGTTGCCTTCGGTATACCAAATCTTGGAGAGGGGGCAGAACCGGCGCAACTGGTCCAGAATCTCTAGGCCCTCGTCCAGTTCCCTCTGGAGGGTAGGAGCGCCCGGAGCCTTGTGGAAGGATGAGATGGAGTAACAGTCAAGGAAGTCGCCGTTAATGACGATAGCATCGGGTTGAATGTCCCGACAGAATTCCATCACGGCAGCGACCGCATTTTTGTTGTGGAAGGGTACGTGTACGTCGTTGAAGACGACGATAGACTCCATTCCCTCAGGTAACGTACGGGTCCGCCGAAAGAGTGCTTCACTTTCAGACTCTGCGAGATAGGTGGTCGGGGCCTCAAGCCCGTGTCGTGAGAAGGCCGATGCTAGTGAGTTTGAAGTCTCTTCAATCTCCTCCAAGGCTTGACTGTAGTCGTGTGATCGGGTTAGAATGGCGAGTGTTTCTTCGATGCGCTCTGTTGTCCACTTCTTGCTCAAAACAACCTCCTGAACTGACGGATGGTGAGGGATGCTGCTTACGAATTCGACGAGCGACCCTTATTGGCCCCTAAGTCGTCGAGTATACAAATGAATTACAACCCCATCCGTCGCTTTTCGACAGTGAAGGTAATCCATGACTGACCGTCAGATTCGTATTATTCCATCGTTCACCGGTGTCCGACCGGACGTCATCTGCTTTGAGACGCAGGCGAGTCCAGAGGAGGTTGCAGACCTTACCCTGTATGCTTTTGAGCATCATGGTGGGGCATACACCCCTTTCAGTCCCGGTTCTCTCAGGTTGTTTCATGAGCGTGTTTTGATGGGTCAGGATATGCCCGCCACAATGGTTCTCACGCGCTGGTACCGGTACGATCAATTGTTGGCCGCTGCTATGTTTGTCCAACCTGACATCGTACTGGAACCCTCTTGCTCAAACCTCGTGAACTCTTTTGATCTGGTCGACCGCCTTGGCCCTCCGGCCTTCGGTCATGTCCCTTACGATCACAAAGAGTTGGCGTACATGTTGCGTAACCTTACAGAGCCTTTCGTGGGGAGTCAAGAGGGTACAGAAAAGGCCCTGAGCGTTCTACAGCAAGCGGTGGGATTGATTGTGGCTTACATTACAGAGGGAACCTTGCCTCCTGTAACCTTGCCCCAGCCGCAGTACGAGGTGATGGAGGCTCACGGCCCTTTCGTGGCCTTCGAGAGTGAGGACTACGTTTGGGACGAGTTTTACCGTGAAGGTTACCTGTGTGGTGTTTGGTTCCGAGGGGGTGAAACATTGGTGAGCCGCAAGAGTGCACTCACGCCCTATCTTGAGCCGGGTCAGGTTCTAAGGCTGCTAGAAGAACACGACACCGAGGGTACTTGGAGGATAGAGCACGGGACCTTAGTAGGGGAAGCTGGCATAGACCGGCCCACCCTTATAGCAGCACTCAGGTCTCTATTGCCCTGAGTTGGTCTTCCGCTTGGCGGTACCCTATCTCGATGAGGTGTTCCGCCTCGTCTCGGGCCATGTAAAGGTTTAGTGCCGTGGTAGGACTTCTCAGGACTATGGTGCGTGCCCATGTAGCATCTTCGACGTACTCTCTATTCACCGATTCTAGCATGATCTGGATGATGGCCCGCACATAGTCAATAATGCCATTAGGGTTGGCGTAGTTGCGGTTACCTCTTACATGTAGGCCAATCACGTCTTTGCCTTCACCGTAGATGTCCAGAGGGAAACTAGCAGCTACACCGCCATCAACATAGCGGTGCCCACCTATATTGACCGGTCGGAAAATGCCGGGGATGGAGATAGATGCTCTGACGGCATCAGCGACGCTTATCTCTGGGGTTTCTTCTGTGCCGAAAACTGTGTAGATGGGGTCGTCGTAATTCCCCTTCTCGTCAATATTCACCGCCACCACACGAAGTGGAATGGTAGTCTCTTCTAATGATGTGGGCATTAACTCAGAGAACTTAGCGTGCAGGCGGCCCCCTTTAATGAGTCCCCAATGCCACAAAGGGCACAGTGTGTAGTCGATGAGCTTGTTAGGGCCGGGGAGGTTGTCTAGTACAAGGTCCGTAAGCTCCTTGCCCGGCTGATAGCCGGATGCTAAAGCAGCCGCCACAATGGAGCCGCCGCTTACTCCGGTGATAGCTTCTATCTCATAGCCTGCCCGGTGGAGGCAGTTAACAGCCCCCACATGGAGAGGGTAGAGTGTTCCTGACCCCGAAAGTACCAGCTTAATCTTCTTCATCCCAAACGTCCACGTCCCAGATTTCAGTGTCTACGAAAGGCTCACTATACTCGTCTTCCTCGTCGATGACGATGAAGTTAGGGTCGGACATGTTACGCATGTTCTTGGCTAAGGCAGCGGTATGCGTGCCTTCGGGGGTTGCTTCCCTGTCCCAGAACAAGTCTTCGACGTTGAGGTCAACCGCAACAGTCGGCTCATCCATGCCCCGCCAAGGGTCTGTAGATTCTTCCAAGGTCTGCCAAGGGGCAGGCTTTAGAATAGCGCATAATGGGTACTTCTTAGACATGACCCCTCCCTACCCTACAGGAGGTATAAGAAGAAAAGTTGACAAACAGACCCTCGTCAGGTATGTGTTGGCCCTATTGAATGGAGATTGCTTATGAGTTTCGTGAAGTTAGCTGTGATGATGGGAATGATGTATGTTCAAGCGGATAGCGACCTTGTAGTTCCCGATATAGGCACGCCCCCTGTTCAAAGCTCAGGGTGGTCTACTTACTATGACCTCAGCCCTGCTTCTATGAACGGGAAGGTCATGGCAAACGGTCAACCCTTCTTACCCAACCAGATGACCATTGCACACCGGCACATACCGCTGGGCACAATGGTCCTTATAGAGCATAAGGCTACTCGCAGACGGGTATGGGCTGAAGTAACCGACCGTGGACCCTATGGGGCAATGTACGAAGGGGAATGGGTACTCAAGATATGGAGGTCCGATCCCGGCGAGTGGCGAGGGGTGGCCGACCTGTCTATCGGCGTAGCAAGGGCATTGACGGGCTGCTTTGATGAATGCAAGCGCCCGCCTAACTCGCATATCCACATCCGTTACTGGAAGCAAAAGAAGCGCCTCAAGCTGTCTATGCTTGATTGACAAGGCGAACGGTAGTGGAGTACGCTTGATACGACTACGAGACTGACGACGACAACTAGGAGGGTTTTTGATTAGACTGTACACAGGAGTCAGAAATGGGACGAATAACCGACGAAGACAAGACGAAGATTCGTGATATGTATACCAAGCAAGGCAAGACCTTACGCGAGATTGCTGAGGCGGTAGGTGACGTGTCGAAGCAGTGTATTTGGTACCACGTCAACCAGATGGAACTAGAACAGCCTGACTTTGAGAAGAAGCTAAGAAAGCTAAGAAAGAAGCTCAAGATGAGAATCAAATCCTACCTGCGATCCCACCCGAACAGTAGTATTTCAGAAGTGGCTGACCACTTCGACTGTTCAACCGTCAAGGCGAAATCCCTGCTTGTTGAGTTGGGCCATTATGAGGAGCCGGTCCCTTTCATGGAGAGGGTAGATGTGGATAATCTAATTCGGCTTTACGTGGTAGAAGACCTCTCTCTAGCAGACCTTGGCGAGAAGATCGGTTCCGCTTCGGAGCTTACTATATCGAAAGCACTTAAGGAACTCGGGGTGCCTCTACGACCGCAAGGTGCCTCGACTGGAAAAATCAGGAAAGAGTGGCGCAAGAGGGCTTTGTCCGATCTAGGCCTTAACTGATAATGGCCTTGCAATGGGAATCCCACTCTAGTACCCTCAAGGGGAGGTGGCGTCAACCGAGACGGAAGCTGAGGTGAGTTTAGCGACTCCCCAAACTAGGTGCTTCAACAACGAAACGGCGCTGACCCGGCGTTAATGGGCTGACGAAACGTTAATGGTTTCACGTAGGTTCGATTCCTGCGGACGGCACCGGTAATGTCCTCCCGGTGTAGGACACGTCAGCGTATGCACCCGACGATACAGGGGCACTCTTCTTTTCAGACGCAGCTACCACGGTTATCCTTCTATATTCCACGGTTAGTGTCCGTATTCACAAGGGACTCACCGTTGGAGTAGGTCATGAGCAAATACAACCAGTGGGTATCAGACATCTCTGATATGCACCAACGACGGGCCGAAACTGAAGCCCGAATCGCCAAGAAAATCAACCATCTTGTCCTTGATGCTGTGGTAGAGGGTTCCTTTATCTCCACAGAAGAAAGGATCACTTTACTCGCCCGTATCAACCGTATGGCCCGCATTTTGGAGGCCGAAGAGCACACCATCTCAACACTGGAGCAAGTCGAGAGAGAAGTGGATTCTATCTACGGTGACCAGAGCGAGAACGGCTCCTACTACTTTGGCCGCAAGTCGGCTGGAGAGAAGGAAATTCAGGAAATGGCCGACCTGACTACCTACGACTATGAGAACCCCAAGACCTCCGATGGCTTCGAGAAGGATGTCGACTTCAACTATGAAGGCGTACAGGACTTCCTCAAAAAAGCCGATTGGTCTGACTTTTCGATGTCTGACCCAGCGCACTACGCTTTTGAAGACGATGGTGAGTACATAGATGACGGTGATCTATTGATGGACGAGGTTGATGATGAGTTTGAAGATGGTCTGGATTACTGAAGGTAGTTCTGTCGCTTCTCTAACCCCCGTAAGAGGTTGTCATGCAAGACAATAACAATTACATCTATCGGCGCGGGACTACGCCAAATACCCGTATTGCCGTTTCTCAGAAGAACAAGATCTACTCTGTAGCCAGAGGAAATTCTGCGTTCAGTCAAATTGGTGTGGTATCGTCATTCGGCCTGTCCGAGTCGCGTACCATTGAAGAGGTTCGAGGACTTGGTTACGGTGACCAGCTTGCTGAGTTGGTACCGGGCACCACGCCTTCGATGAGCATTTCGATCAGTCGGACGCTCTTGTACCTCTCGAACGTCTACCAAGTGTTCGGGTATGCCGCTGGTACGGACGGACTTGTCCGCTCCCTGAAGCATCACCAATGGCCTTTCGACATCAAGCAAGAGCTTGTCTTTAGCCGGATTGCTACAGAGCAGGGCTTGCAGCCTAAGCTGGTATCTCCGGCCTCTGACGGTGTGAATGAAGCCCTCCTCACCTTCTTTGAAGCGTGCTGGATGGAATCATACTCGGCTACCTTCTCATCGGACTCCGCTCTCATTTCGGAAGACGTTGGCGTGAAAGTGACCGACATCATCGACGGATCAAGCACCTACGGTGAGTTGGCAGCAGATGGCGACAGCACGGGTAACAGCCCATTCGCTGACGCTGGAAGCTCCATCCGATACAGCAACTCCGGTGGTATCGGCGTCGCAGTCGGACTCTAATCCGGTGATTCAAGCGGCCAGCGTCCTTTTTTAGACGCTGGCCGCTTCTCTTTTGTCTGGACTATTATGAATCCTGAACAGGTCAAACGACTGCTACTTGCTATGGGCGTGCGTGCACCTCAACTCAAGATAGCTCTACGAGACATCATGGACTTTCTGGTCGAGAACGGAAACGACATCCTTAGACCGGTAGAAGCCAGCCGGACAGCAGATGCACCAGAGAAGTATGACCACATTGACTTCAAGCCCCCAAAGAGCGTCGCGGATGCCGCTGAGAAAGGGTTGGAGTACCGGCGCAAACAAGAAGGGGACAAGGCGGGTCTAACAACAGAGGAGGCCGGTGAGACAGGTATCGGCTCCGGCGTTCAACGGGCCGTGAATCTCAAAAATAGAGATGAACTTGAACCGGACACCATCAATCAGATGGTCGCCTTCTTCGCCCGGCACGAAAAGAACAAAGATATCGCAGAGGAACATAAAGGCACACCTTGGGAGGACAACGGCTACGTTAGCTGGCTCCTGTGGGGTGGTGATCCCGGCAAAAGTTGGGCGGAAAAGGTGCAAAAGAAAATGGAAGATGCAGACAAGAAAGCTAAAGAGAGCCGCATCGCACAGCGTGTCGCTACGAAGTTCACACGCAAGGTAGTCAAGGCTTACTTACCCAACGTGAGCGGTAAGCTGCTGAGTGCGGTCAAGGAAGGCTTGATGAGCTTTGCGCGGCAAGGTCTTACACCGTTCCCAACTTCTAATCCGGGCCGCATCCTGTCTCGCTTGGCAGCGACGCTATCGAAGGGTGTCGAGAGCGATATGCCTTTGGGTTACTCGCTAGGACAGAAAGAAGCCTTTGAGTTTCTTACCACGATGCTCCACTCTATGCGGGTAGAGCTTAGTGCCTCCGACGTTCAAGAAGCGGCTGAGATGGTATTGGTTGGGCCAAACATAGGCGGCTCTGAGGCAGGGCGGATTTCTTCGGCTATTGAGGACATGCTGATTGAGCTTTCATCCTCTTCGGGCGGCGGTCAACTCCGGTCACAAGACAAGGCAGTCCGACTTATTGAACGCTTCACAGGGGCCGATGAGTACGAATCCCTCACGATTCTGGACCACATTATTGGACGGATTGGCTTCGACCTCTCCATGCGTCCAGATCAAATCAATGGCCTCCTAAGCTCCTACATGAGTGTCAATGTCACTACGTGAAGAAACCATACGTGTGGCCTTTAGAAAGCCACACCTGCGTCCTCACCTGTTACCTCTGCTCAGGCAAGCTGCGCCTCTCCAGAAAGAGGATGTGGAGGTTGAAGAAGGGAAGATGCACGAAATTCTTGGCCTAGACAAAGACCAGAATATCTCAGAGTTCGGCTCCCCCCGAGCGGCTACCCAGCGAATTATCGCAGAGATGGGGGAACAGAAAGCCGCCTCGATGATTAATTGGGCTGCAAACATCACCAATGACGCCTTCCTGAAAGAGATGCAGGAGCAGCTAAAGAGAATCTAAATGGCCGGATACTACTCCCTCATCCAGTACATGCCCGACCCTTCCCGGTGCGAGGGGGTCAATTTTGGCATCATGCTGTTGGAGAAGGATACTGGCATGTTCCGTTGGATTCTCACTCGCCCCACACGCCGGATCCAGCAAGTGTTTCCGGGCGTACCTTCTGATATACTCAACGACCTCATTACAGCGTTCTACAACCGCCTGTGTGCTGAATCCATCTCAGACCTCGATGGTTTTACGGGTTTCGTACTGAACAGGGGAGGGGTTGTTCAATGCACCGAGCCTGTGTGGGTAAACTTTCCTACAGGACACCTTGAAGTCACTCTCCACAATTTGCTGAAACAATTGGTACTCTAGCCTTGTTCTAGCATTTGGAGGGTTGAATGAGCTTGGTTAAGGTGCCGGATTGCTAATCCGAGGCGTCGCTTATTGCGGCACGGGGGTTCGACTCCCCCACCCTCCTCTCTTACCTTGGTAACACCTTGCCCCTACATTAATTCTAGGGTATCGTGTTGTAGGTGAGAGTAGGCTCAAGTGGCGGAACTGGTAGACGCGCTCGGCTAAGAATCGGGTGGGATAATACCCCGTGAAAGTTCGAATCTCTCTTTGAGCACTATGCTGGAGTAGTCCAACGGCAGGAGACACAGCACTTAGGATGCTGACAGTGTGGGTTCGAATCCCACCTCCAGTACTAATCTTTTTGTAGGCATCTATTAGTGCGATGCCTGTGAGGTAGATGTTAGAGGCACTGAGATTTATGATTTTGAGGTTGTCAGATGTCGTTGACACCCCTACGATCAAATTTCGCCAGTCCAACAACGTAGTCTCTTACGTTCCGGCTGGCAGTTCGGTGGAACTTCCCCTTACATCAGATGTACTTGCCTCGTACCTTTACGGGGACATACGAGGTTTCCTACGGGCTGGTGTACTCTCCGCCGATATCGTGACCGAAGATTCGGCACCATCCTTCGAGTCCTATACCTACGTGGGCGGGGAACTTAGCTCCATCGACCAGTTTGAAACCAGCGCGCAGTTGGTGAAGACCTCGGATGAGCAGTTCACGTATGATGGCGACGGGAAGATAACGACCTCAGTCGTCACACAGTACGATGACGAAGGGAACCCCATAAGCGTGCACTAAAGCAGAACGCTCGATTGCGGGCGTTCAGTCGGAGTTCATCGAGTGGTTGCAGCCCTATCTCCTAGAAGCAGGCGGTCAAGATGAGGATACCGGGGAGATCAAGCCCTTTAGACCCCCTCTGTGTGGTAACACGGTATCCTTTGACCGTGCCTTCATGGAGGTGTACATGCCAGATTTCATCCAGATGTTCCATTACCGGAACATTGACGTATCTACTCTCAAAGAGCTTGGGAAGGTTTGGGACATCCCGCCGTTCGACCCGGAAGGCCAGTCAGAGCACCGTGCGCTGGATGATATTCGCCACTCTGTAGGTGAACTAGCCCACTACCGGCAGTTTATCCGCACTTGACGGGAATAGACCCTAGTAGTGTCTCTGTTGAACATAGGACTGCGCCCTCACAGAACAGGAGTGACCGATGAAACACAAACGCAAATACAAACGTCATTCCTGAACCCCTCAAGCCGGTTCAGGAATTCATTCTGGACCGGTAGCTCAATGGCAGAGCACTCGACTCTTAATCGATAGGTTGTAGGTTCGACTCCTACCCGGTTCACTGGTACGCCTTTGGCGTATCTCAGGGCCGGTAGCTCAGTCAGGTCAGAGCAAGGGGCTTTTAACCCCTGTGTCGAGGGTTCAAATCCCTCTCGGCTCATTTCAGGTTGACCCATCACACAGGGGTGGCGTATCATCACCTCCATATTGGGATGAAGCGTAGCAACCTTGCCGCCCGGCTTGGGCGCATCAGCACGCCTTCCAAAGGGATCTTCATGGAACATAACTTCGATACGGATTACACACCAGAGGAGGAAGAACCCTCTTTCCGCCCTTGGTATCAGAGGTGGTTTGGGGACATCTTCCCTTCGGAAAAGACGGTAAACCACACCACAGAAGGGTTTGCCTACATCGTTGCCTTCATCCTCGGAGTGTCTATTCGGCTCGGGATTGGGTTTGGAGCGGGGTATGCTCTAGGTATCCTCATTGGCTGGGAACCACTCTATGCGGGCGCTATTGGTATGTGTATGATGCTCTTCATTGGAGGAAGGGAATGAGGGATCGGCCTTGGAATAGAGGCAGGACACGTCGTGTTCAATAGGATATATAGGCCCGTAGCTCAACTGGAAGAGCATCAGTCCGATAAACTGAAGGTTGTTGGTTCAAATCCAACCGGGCCTACTAGTCGTCTACTTCAATGACAAGATCCTTGTCGAGGTTGACGAAGACCTTCTGTAGTGCCACCCTCTCCCCATAGCTTCCTGCCGTGGGGTTTGCTTCAATAATCTTACTCCAAACAGCCTCAGCGATCTCTTCTGCTGTAGCGCCCCCGCCCCCGCCCCCTGTGTTGATTTTGTCCACAAGGTTGGATACCGAGTTGGTCACTTGAATAGTGCTGTTTGAATTAGGGCCTTGAGGGAGGACGGAGGGTCGCCCTGCTCGGTCAGAAAAGGCTGGGTCGGCGGATACCCCACCTGAGTCTGAGAACAAGCCGAAAGCATCATCAACAACAAAGTTACCGAAGATAGTGAGTTCGTGGTCACCATCCCAAGTCTGGATTCTCCAGCCATTGACGAGGAAGAAGGTGGCCCCGAGAGCGTCCCCTTCTTGGTTCAAGGGGTCACCACCCACTGAACGAATAGCTTGGGCGTACTTGCCATTTCGTCGGAGTTTAAGCCATTCCTTCCAGTCGGAATAGATGTCCGTCTCAAAGTCAATAGCAGTTTCCCCATAGTTGATGAGGATGAGGCGGCGCTCGCCATCAAAGGTTACCTTATGACGTAACTCCCAATAGGCGAAATCATAGTTGAATATCTGAGAATGGACAGCCATCAGTCGATATCAATCCAAGTCATGCCTCCGCGAGCCGTGACGGAACCTCCGTCCCCCTCACACGTTAGCGTGTAAATGTCTCCCACTGACCCATCAGCTAAGACTTTGATATTTTCACCAAGGATGCCGAAATTAGGGAGGGTTTCGATGTTGTAGGCACCCGCATTTAAGACCCAAGTGATCACTTCTTCTCCGCCGCTGACTGCTGAAGCAGAGTCGTCATATTCAGCACTGCTGCCGTCCTTGGTGCTAAATGAGGGACCTGTAAGCGTACCGTTTTTTCGTAAGCGAATAATCGCATTTCCATCAACTCGAAAGGAGAACAATTCGGGGATGGTGATTCTGCGATTAGTCTTACCGTTGAAAGTCAGGCCCGCCCGTAAGCTGAAGATAGGTGTCTCTGTTGTAATCCCAGCTTTTGATACCCCAATATGGGAAGTTTTGTCGCTCAATCTTTCGCGGTCTTCTTGGCGCTGGCCATCCACGAATACCACAGAACAGGTCGCCTTTAGGCGGGAAGGGGATGCACTTACACCTGTGTTTTCAATTCTGAATTGGACGGGTAATTGGGCAGTGGCCATGAAAGGGAGCGAAGCTCCTTGAGGATTTTTGAAAATGTGGGCGGTAACTCGACTCCCGTCCCCTGAATATACTCCGAACCTGACATTGGCTGCTCCAAGCCATGTAAAATCGATCCAGTAGAGATTCCTCTTAGTAGTGTCAAGAGTGATATTACTGAGGTTTCGAAGCGAGCCTGCCCCATCTAACCTGTCTGAATTCCATTCACTTTGGGGGACAACAACCTCTTCTACTGTTCCCGAGGCACTGCTACGAATTAGCACGCTCACGGTATTCTCTTCCTGACGCCAGAAAAGACCATTTTGGTCATCACCATATCCCCACTCCCGGACTACATTGGCCTTCCCTGTATCGCCAGCTACAGCATTGAATTCAATGGTCGTCCCCTGACCGGATTGATATCTGTGGTAAAGATCCGTTCGTATACAAGCTACCTCACCTGATGCGGTCGAAACATCAAGGGCTATGGCAGACTCAGCAGGAAGGTCAGATTGTACTCCTCCTACACTCAGGTCTGACCATTGTCGGACGTTTAAGCCATATTCAAATCGGTATTCTCCGACAATATTAGGGGTGGAAGTACGGGCCAGACCGACAGCATCATACTGCTGCGCCCCCTCTGCATTTCGAGTGAAAAGCTGGCCCTTGCTGTCTACGAAGGCACCTTGGAGGGGGTTATTACTGCCAGCAATAACCGACTTCCCGTAGTAGAAGTCAGTGCCTGTATCCACACCAACTGCCCCATTAACCTCAGCAACTGGAACCGTATCAATAATAAGGTTTTCCCCACCTGAGAAGAATTCTCTATCAGAGGTGGTGTCGATGACTACATCCATTAGACCTTGTGTGTCGTCTCCCTCGGAAGGACTAACGCTTGCAATCGTACCGAACGTGCCTGTGACTTGTCCGGTCACCGTAGACTTCACAAGTAAGTCGCCCGTCCTGTTAATGTAGGGGACCTCTACAAGAAGGGCATGTGAAGAACGCTTTCCAGTAGAGTCTGGGGGTACTCTAATAAATCGATCAGTCATCTCTTCTTTACCTTTCTAATGATTCTCCCTCTACACGTGTAAAGGTACCGCTGCCCGGAAGCAGCGTGGGGCAGGCGGTCAGTCACAGGTTCGTGCTACTTTTGGTTCGTGAAAGCAGGCGGATATTTCTTGTCGTTCTTGAACTGCCCCCCGCTCGCTCGCCATTCGTTATTGATGATGGTGCGGGGGATAACCATTAGAGGGGCCATCGGCGCAATGTCCCACTCAAACGTGAAATTGGCCCATGTCATGCCCTGTTCAAACTGTTGCTCGATGTGGTCTTTAAGACCCATATCATGTGCGTCTGCTATTCGCCCCCCTTCTCGGATACGGAAGCAGCGGTAACGGGTCTTGCGGCGGTAGGCCAAGATCATGCGTTCGTCTTTACGGTCTTTGAAACCTTGGACGGTCTGGAGGAGGTCTAGCATGTGGCTTGAGACACCTACGATATCTGCGATAGACTTCTCAGCCTTCTCAGCTACCTTAGATTGCTCTTCAAGGTCTTCTGGGTCGTGTTCTACCTCTTCAAAGACCTCCGCTTCCTCCGCTTCCTCCGCTTCCTCCGCTTCCTCCGCTTCCTCCGCTTTAGGCAGCTTCGGTGGTGCTGGAGACTTTTGCGATAACATCTGCCGGAGTTCTTCTGGCAGGTCATCTACTGAGCCGGAACCAATGACTTCCATGTCTTTGATTTCCAGTTCTTCGGCTCCCACAGCCCCGTCTTTCTTTTCGCTTTTCTTGCTCTTCTTAGCCATGTGGTGCTCCCTCTAAATCAAGGATTTGAGTAGTTACGCTCAAGGGCGGCAACTGCCGACAGTGAGTTCGCAGTGGATCGAGTGATCGTTCCTGCCGCGATAACGTACTGCGCCGTGTTAAGGCCGATGGCGATGAGTGTGACCGGAGCATCCGTACCCTCAGAGCCAACACCTCTTTGCTGGTTGCCGTCGTAGTCGTATGAGAACGAGATACTAGGCTGTCCAGCCACCGAACCTTCAACCGGAGAGTTGCCACTATCTTGTACGATGATGGCATTCTCAGTAGAGAAGTCTGCACCAGCATTGTCGCCAGCATTGTCGTTTGAGAAGAACAACCAGTATTGGGCGTTCGTATCGTTCTGGAGGTTGGTGTTGAAGTTGATCGTTACCGAAGCCAAGAATGGGAAGTTACGGCTTGTGCCGGTCGCATCTTGGAAGGTCGCATTGTTGACATCGGTGTTGGCAAGACCATCAATGTAGAGGTCCAGCATCGTACCGGTAGGGATCGAGAACTGCATAAGCAGGTCCGTAACGTCCCCACGGAATGTGTCATTACCGTTGTCAATGTCCGTATCTTGGCGAAGCTGGTACTGGACGAACTGATAGATGCTCGCCAAGCTCGTATTGTTACCAGTAATCTTCCATCTAAAGGCATACGTGGTGCCGCCGATGCTTCTATTAAAGGCGTCGAATGCGGTGGCAGTGGCCGACACAGGGCCTTCCGCAACCAACGTATCTGACGCAACAAGTACGGCAGTGTCGTCGGATGTTGAAGTGGTAGTAAAGGAGGCCACTGTGTAGCTCCCATCGTTACTGGCCGACCCTGTGATTGTGATGATTGAACCCACAGTCAGACCGTCTGCCGACCACGAGCCGGACGCTCTTTGAATCGTATCGGGGTTGGCATTGGCGAAGGTAAGGTCGCCCGTAGCGGCCAGCCCAATGACATCTTCTTTGTACTGGAGGTACATCCCCGGTTCGACGATCTTGTAATCCACAAGAGTCTCACCGGCGAATACCTTATCAGTGGTGGCAAGGGTGAGGACCGTATCAGAATCTTGCGAGATAACCTCGTAGACACCGGCCAGTGCAGTAGCCTCTGTGATGATGACCAGATCACCGGCAGCGACCGTACCTGTAAATCCACCTGCGGTAGATGTGAGGGTACCTGTCGCCCCGTCCACGTCAGCTAGAGTAGCATCATCAGCAATCTCAGCAATGATGACAGTAGACGTGACGGAGAAACTAAGCGTACTTTCGGTTGCACCCCATGTGGTAAACTCAAAGTCGGGGCGGATTTCTAGGACCGTTTCGGAAGTAACCGAGTCGATGGTGTAGACACCCGTTTGCGTACCTGATGTGATCTCTAGCGCATCCCCTGCTGCTACTCCATCCGTTTGGAAGGTAGAACCTGCGGAGGTGAAGGTAGTAGCGCCTGATGTTACCGAACCATCTGAGGCAGTGGTAAGGGCAGCACCTTGGTTTCTGAAAGGTGAGGTACCCAGAATTTGGCCATCCGTTGCCACAATAGCAGGGTCAACCACAGCCGAAAGAGGGAATCGGTTGACAATGGTTTGGATTGACGTAACACCAATGTCCGCAATCTCAGAACCAGCGTAGGTCCGACCCTTCTTACGGGCGAACAGTTTAAGGAATCCTCGATTGTTGGCTCCACCATCTTCAAAGGTCTGGATGGATTCGTTCACCGGCCCAAGGAATTTGAAGTTGTTAGGCACAGCGCCATCTACCTGTTGGTAGTAGACCTGCGTATCAGCATCAAGAGCACCAAGAGTAACGATACCCGTCCATTCTGCTAGGATGGTGTTTGCAGTATTCCTCTCGGCCCAACCACCGGTACGAATCTGCTTGCGTGTGAATTCGTCCCACCACGTCCAGTCAGCGTGAGCATCACCACCACCAATCTCAAACTGCTCAGAGGTAATGGCCTCGAAAGGGAATTCGTGTCGGATGAGGTCGTCCCCACCGAAGTTTTGAAGGTCCGTACGCCATTCTTCTTTAGAGAAAGAGTAGATGGCCTGTAGCGTAACACCATCAGCGGTCGAACCACCTGTCGGCTCCTGTACAGTGTACGTCAATCCTGAGTCAGTGGCAGATAAGGTGGGGTTTGCTGTCGTAGCCGTGAGAGTAAGCGCCGTCTCTGAGTCTACTGTGTCGATGATCCAGTGGCCAGCGTCGGCTCCTGTAAGGATGACAAGCACGTCTCCGGGAGCCACACCATTTGTACTGAAAGTAGCACCGGCAGCGGTGAATGACAGCCCCGCGCCGAGAGTAGTGCCGTCAGTGGCTTCGGCCGTGAGGGTGGCCCCTACGGGATAAAGAGAAAGTTTCTGTGTGTTTGTCCCGAACACGACCTGAAATCGGTCCATGTTGTCAGGATCTACAATAATTGCCATCGGAGCACACCCTACTTCTGAGCATTTTGGTTGGAGACGACTTAACTCACCTCTACTCTATATAAATGAATCACCGGTCACGGGTTGGAGTACACTCGGTCCACGTTTTGCTGGATCGGGATGTTCTGGTCTGTAGACAGGAGTGATTGGCCTATAATTCTCAAATCTTTGAATCCCAGAGCAAACACAACGGCAATAACCGGTGTGTTTGTCGTGTAGTTGTACTGGTAGAGAAAGGAGCCTCGGATGGTCGCATTTATCGTAGCACTTGCACCCGTACCTCCTGTTAAGGTCACAGGATTAGAGGGGGCTACCGAATAAGCACCTGCGGTGGTGATAGAGGCTGAAGTGATTTCACCCCCACCCCCCACTGTGTCTACGGTGATCTGGGCGGCAGTTGTGAATGTTCCTCCAGATAGAGTCAAGGTGTTACCTGCGGTATAACCTGTACCGGCGTTCGTAATCGTGAATGAGGTGAGGCTACCTTCCACACTCTCAGACCCGGCAAGCTCAATGGTTGTGTCGGAGGCATCGAATATTCGGACCTCGGAATCGGGCTGGATGTTGTTGATGGTGAAGTTCACCACATTGTTGACAGTAGTTGTAGCTCCTGTGCCATTGCGTACGGTAGGGGGGTCACCTCCTCCTGTGATGTTCAATGTGACGGCACCCCCACTGTTATTGTACACGGCGGCATCATTGGTCGTATCCGCCCCGTACCCTGTGAAAAAGTTCCCGGAAAAGGAGTAAGTGCCCGCAGTGGTTATTTCAATAGCGTGTCCGTCTGAGAACGTGAAATCACAATCGGAGATAAGCGAGGGGTCGTCGCTCGTAATGAGTGCAACACCATCTGCGGTGTTTGAGTTCAAGAAAGCGCATTCTGAGATAATGGCACTGTTTTGGATAATGCTGTTACCGTTATCAAAAGTAGTGCTCGTAAGCGAGGCGGTAGACTGGAGCGTGAGGGTGTCGAAACCTTGAAACAGAGAGCCGGTGTCTGTGAAGTCGGGAACCGATGTCCCGTCCATCGTCAAGCCCCACCGGGCGTTCGCTGGCGACTCTGCTCGGATGACCAGACCGTCCCATGTTACAGTGGTACCGGAGCCTCGTATGTTAAATTCATAAAAACCTGCCGCGACATTTGCAGACGCAAAGAGAACAACCTGTGCTGAGTCCGTAAACACGGAGGTGGCTGTCCCTGTCGCTGGCCCAATGAAGAGTTTACCCTTCCCTACAAAGGCTCCTACTGAGGAAGTCCACCAGCCCCAGAAGTTCGTACCACCGTCAGCGGTACGTACTGTTTCAAACGTGTTTGGAGTACCTATGGTACCGGCGTCGGCCCGTACACCTTCTCCGATGGTAATCTGGTCGATTAGGGCATTGTTGAAGTTACCCATGATCGAGGTAATAGTCTGGAGGGTCCCCCCCATCACACTGATTGCAGTAAGCTGCGCCGGGTTTCCGGCCAGTGTCCACGTACCGGCATTAATAAGATCGAAGTCAGCGGCTGTGTTGACCACTCGTGACTGGAAACCACCGGTGTATCCTGTAGGAGGACCGACGTACCACTCTCCCCGGTCCGTTCCGTTCCCTACGGTGATTCTCATTCCGGCAGTAGTATTAAGGGGCGTCAGGCCGTTGAACCACATGATGACGTGGAAGCCCGACTCTCCGCCCGCCCCTGAGAAGTCGTAAGGGGCCGTGGCACCAAGAGAGGTTGTTGCGAAAGAGGTTGTTCTCGAAGAGACCTTTCTTCCAATCGAGCCGGTCGGCTCAATGAAAATGTCCGTATCCACTTTGCCCCTCCCAAAGCCTGTTGCTGCGTCGCACTGGTTTACCACCTCGCCTACGAGTGTTACTGCCATGATTTAACTCCGTACCGGTGAGTGAGGACGACGGTAGCAGCATGAACTGCATGAAGAGCCGCCTTACCCGCTAGGGGTATATGGACGCCTTTGGATACGTCTGGCCAACCTTCAGAGGGGCCAAACACGTACCAGTCAACCTCGTGATCGAATGTCCAGAGGGGTTCCCCGCCCTTCCAAGGCGTGCAAACACGAACAGCGTTAGGCAGATCGGGGAGTTCGGTCACCACCTCAAACCGCATATCCGAGTCAGGGGTCGTGAGTACATTGTCCGTACGGTTGACTACGATCATCCGGTCAATGTCACCAGCCGCCTTACACGCATAATTCCACGCGTCGAGATCAATGTCTCGACCGCTGTACACGTCACTGTCGTTGTCTTCAAAGTAAAAGCAAATTCCGGCCATAACTCATATCGCACTGTAGGTTAAGCTCTCACGGTTGTCCCAGATGTTGTCGAAAAGAGCGTCACCATCGGCATACTCTTTGACTCGGATTACCTGTGAGATGTCCACACGGTAAATCTGCCACTCAGGGTCGGCAGTGGTAGCAGAGGGGAGCTTTCTCCCCACGTAAACAAGACTCTTATTAATGGAATCTCGAAGGGCTGTAGTTGGGAAGTCCTCTAGCTGCCCCTGCAAGAATGTGGTAACCTGACCCGGTGCAATGTCGTTCGTACCGTCATTGAGCTTGAGGCTGGGATTCCCATCTCCGAAGTTATCGGAGGTCAAGGTCAATAGGTCGGTCGACTCTATGAGGGACGTTATCTCTTGAGTGGTGGTAAATTCTTCGTTACCGCCCCCGCTTGGGATGAATACACCCACGTCGGGGATAAGGATATCCTGCCCAGAGGTCGCATTGGAGATCACGAAAACAGTCATAGCTCTTCAAGCTCCAAAGACACCCGCGAGTGTACAAACTGAGACTTGTTGGACCCCGCCACACGAGACAGGCGCACCTGAATCTCATCATCAGGGGCGACAGGGGTGGAGAAGCCGAATGAACTGACCTTCAAAGTGCTGACAGGTAATCGAAGGGACTCCACGACCGTACCATTGAGCAGAATTTCTAGGTCATACGTCTGCACCGGATCTACGACATCGACACGGATAGAGCCGCCCACGAGCCTGCTTCGTCGGTTCACGACCAAGGGGACCGAGGATGTTGTTACGTTGTCTTCATTGAGGTAGAGAATCCCAGCGCCTTTAGGTACCGCTATAGCACCCGTGAGGTAGTAGTCCCGACGCTCACTGACCCTGCGACTCAAAGCCCCGGCCGCCGTGGAGCGGACAGACAGGGTAGAGGAGGCTTGGTGTGTGACCTCTGCGCTCGCTGTGATACCGGCGTTCACCGTCAGGTCGGCATCACACTCTTTGACCAGCCCGACAATGACCGTACCAGTGAAAGCAGCGTCACTAAGTGCTCCGGTACTTGTAGTACGGACCCTGAGGCTGGCTTTTGCCTCACGGGTGACTTCGGCGGTTGCACTGAGTCCCGTGACCACACCCACATGAAGGCTCTTTTCGTGGTTCGTGGATGATGTACCCCCACCCCCACCTGATACGGCATTGCTTTTTGTCAGAACCCACCAGTCGCCGTTCTCGTCTATCTCAAGGGAGACCGCTTCTTGTGACCCTGCTAGGACGTAGAGAGAGCCGTTGTCATCTATCTGGCCGTCAGGGGAGGTGATCTGTAGTTGGTTGGCGTCTACCGAGGTTTTCTTTATCTGTATGGTGAAACCTTCGGGTACATCTTCTGCGGAGGGGAGGGTGATGAATGCTGCCCCAGCCGACGTATCAGCCAGCACAAGATCTTCTGTAGGAGTGACCTTGTAGACAAAGCCTATGTCGGCCTGTACTACATCCCGATTTCGCAGGATAAAGGCGGCAATCAAGCCTCTGTTCATCAGGTTTCGGATGCCCCCTTGATGGTAGGAGGTGAGCACCCGGTCAGTCATTAAGATGTCGATGGTTTTCCCGAAAGGAATATACGACTGGACTTGATACTGAGTGCGGTTGTTGTAGACGTTATCGTCCACGTCGTTGATGAACAACGAACCCGCACTATTGCGCAAATGGATCACCCGTATAAAAGGCGCATTGACTGCGATTTCAGGATTGTGTTGGTTAATGATTCCCGGCACGGGCTACCTCCGTCTTCTAAATGGCGGTTATCATTAACGCATTATCGTATCTTGACGGACACCCTCTAGCTGGTACCTTAGCCCCCTAACCTCTAGGGAGTCTTTATGGAACAGACCAAAATCGCAATCCTGTTCGCAGCCATCTTTTCCGTGGTCGGTGTTGTTATACTGGTTACGGGGGGTGAGCACGAGCAATACTGAGATTATGGAGTACCCTTTAGCCTATGGCAGAAGACTATGAAGATACTGTACAGCACTTAGCCTCTCTGGACCCCGAAGGGAAACCAGACGCCGAGCAGGTCGCTATCCTTATGGCCCAAGAGATTCTGGCCCTGAGGAAGAAGAATCAGGAGCTTTGCATGGAACTCTTAGTGGCCCTTACAGAGTCTTACGGGGGTTACGACCTTGGGTGAAATACACGTGTCACCCATTTCGTTATCACACACAATAGGGCATGGTAGCTAAATGGTAAGGCGTCCGGTTGCAACCCGGAAGATCGGGGGTTCGATTCCCTCCCATGCCTCTAAATACGGCCCGCTCACGCCCCCTGCGACAATTTCGATGGATACTGAGGTGACGGTATGAGCGCAAAAGAAACGACAGTAGGCGAACTAAAGAAGATGCTCGAAGCATTTCCAGACGATATGCGGGTCACATCCATATCGCCCAACCGCGATGACTGGCATGTGGAGGGCACCGTTGACGGTGTTTCGGTGTATCTCGCCCACGTATGGGAGTTGCGTACAGGCTGGCGCATCATTGACCCCGGCGATGTTGATCCTGAAATGGATTCCAAGGCCGTCATTATCGCGGCGAATGGAAGCTTTTCAGTAAAGATGAGGAATAGACACCGAGACTGTCCCGTTTCCTTGAAGATTGGCCCGTAGCTCAGTCTGGATAGAGCGCGACGCTACGAACGTCGGACATGCGGGGGTTCAAATCCCTCCGGGCCAGCTTCCGATTTTCCGTTTGTAAAACGGCAGGGTACACCTGCTCTCCTAAGGGGGAAATCATGTACCGACTCTTTCACCTTATCTTCTTCTACCTTGTCGTAATACCCCTGTCGTGGCTTGGCGGGCGGTGGACCTATAAGCTTTATCAAGATACCCGCTACGCACTGTGGCCGGAAGAGTCCACCATTCTCCTAGCCTACAGGGATGCTGCTATCACCACCATGATTGGGCTGGGCTACATGCTCCAAAGCCGGGGTGATCAGATAGTGGCCTACAACTTTCAGACCGAGTTTGCCTTGGCGGAAGATACAGACTTGACCGAGCGTTGGAGGAAGGCTATGATCGAATCTCACCGCCTCAGTAAAGAGAAGTATGGTGAGTAAATGAAGGACCGTAACTCAGTTGGTCAGAGTGCCGCCTTTACACGGCGGAGGTCGTCGGTTCGAGTCCGACCGGTCCTACTAAAGTGTCCCACATGCGGGGCTATCAAAACTCAAAAATGACCTGAATGAATATTTCAAACGTAGAAGCATGGCTTTCCGAGCAGTTAGAGCCACCTGTGGGCAATTCAGACACCCCCCGCCAATGGCTCACCTCGCACTTGCCTAAAATGCTGCTGTCGAAAGATCACCTAAAGGGAGACACCGCCTATGCACTGGCAGTTTCGATGGTGCCTATGTTCCCTGAGATTGTCCTAGCAATAGAAGAGAGAGGGGACGACATCGAGCTAACCTTCGATTGGGGAAAGGTAGAGGCTATCTGGACCTACTGTGTACGGTGCCTTATTGCGCAACCTCTATCAAACACATAGACAAGCCCTGTGCCTGTGGTGTAGACTCTCGTCTCAACGGGAGCGACCCATATTGGGCAATAATGCGCTCCCGCGCCGTAGATTCTTTTCGATAGGAAGTAATAAAATGAAGTTGTCCAAGCAGTTAGACGAGGCCCTCACATCCGAAGGCAGTCT